>Ga0207032_1240_pt1 | contig 12049 bp, 7 predicted proteins | sample Alteio_BWMinCont_38_FD_153308 | JGI IMG/M metagenome (GOLD analysis project Ga0207032, IMG submission 153308) | Enriched cells from forest soil in Barre Woods Harvard Forest LTER site, Petersham, Massachusetts, United States -... | ecosystem: Environmental > Terrestrial > Soil > Temperate forest >... | reverse complement strand
CTTCAGGGCATCCGCGAGTGAATCTTATAGCGATTTAGTTGAAACACCGACCAAGTGACAACAGTGAACTTGTGAATAAGATGTGGAGAGCATGTCGGAATTCCGATTAGCCCTCAAAGTGTGATTTGTTTGTACCTGGACTTGGACTATTGACGGTACCTGGCAAAGGTGGTCCTTTACCTGTGGGAGGTACCAGTTCTCGCTAGGAGCAGATTTGCCAACCATCCATGCTTGGCTGGCGCGAATACTCCATGATGTATCAAGTTCTTGGCTTCTAGTGTTCTAACGAAATCACAAACATCAGCGACCAGTTCAGGTCGCGGCGTATGAAACTCGCGCTCAAGGGAGTCGACAATCTCGTCGAGGGACAAACGTTGCGCCAGCATTTTCCAAATTCTTAGCCCCACCGGATTTAGACTGAAACAAATCCCTTGTTCAATATCCAGGAGCACGGCTCCGTCCTCACTAGCAGTTTCCCGCACACTCGGTGCGATGATGATGTCTTGGAAGTTGACCGCGTTTCCCATTGTTGCGCCTCGTCCGAGCTCATAAGGATCGTAGGTACGCAAGAGTACTCGCTCGTGAAGCGAGAGTGGGGAAAAGGGCATTCTGGGTCGGTGTCCCGACAAAATGTCATACAGTTCCCGAACACGGGGCGTCAAACTAGAGCACACTGTTCCGGTCGCAAACTCATTGAGTTTGCTCGGATAGTTGCTATCCATAGACCCAAAAACCAAAACCTTTGCAGTAGGTCAGCGACCGTGCTCGCGTATCGAGTAGGACCAACAAAGAGGGCGTGGTCGAAATTCCGACGAATCAATAAATCTTCGGTCGCGTCTGGAGACCGTGGTAATTAGTTAGAAATGCCATGGAAGACGTTGGCCCTATCTCCGGAGGCCCATTGGTTCAGCCGGCAAGTCAGACGCTTGCTCCCTCTGCTTGTCGTCAATCTTATTTGCATTGTCGTTGGCAGTACGCTCACACTCGCCGATCCGCTGATTGTGAAATGGTTGATCGATGTCGCTCTTCCGAAACGAGATCTTCGGCTCGTTCTGGTCGCCACCGTAACGTTCTGCGTGGTCTACCTGGCCAGTGTGGGCATGAGCTACCTAGCCACATTCATTAGCTGTCTCGTGACCCAGAAGATGGTTTTCCGCGTCCGGGTCTCGCTGTTACGTCGCATCCACAAACTTTCTGCAAAATATCACAGCAATGCCGAGGTCGGAGAGACGTTGTATCGGATTGAGCAAGATGTTGATCGCGTCGCCGAACTGAGCGGCGACATCCTGCCTGTGACTGTACACATGGTGATTGTGGGGATCATGGTAGTGGTCACGATGGGAGTGCTGAATTGGCGTCTCACAGCGATCGTTATCCCATTGCTTCCCGTTTTTTACCTGTTGCAGCGAAGATACGCGGGCAGACTGAAGAACGCCGCGGATAACGTTCAGGGTCAAGCCGGGAAGATAAATGCTTTTCTGCAAGAACACCTGGCAGGAATGCTGCAATTGCAACTGCTCAATCGCACGGGCACCCAAGGCAGAAGATTTGCCCGGCTAGCCGCCGCGGGAGCAAAGTTTCAGGTTCATCAACGTGTGACAGAAATCACCTTTGGTGGGGCATCGGTATTTGTGATTATCCTGGGCATGAGCCTTATTCTCGGCTTCGGAGGTTATGAAGTCACCCGAGGCGCTCTCACTGTAGGTGGTCTGGTTGCTTTCTATGGCTATATAGTGCGTTTGTTCGAGCCAGTGAGCATTGCCATAGATCTCCAGTCGCGGTTTCAGCGGGTCGGTGCCAGCATTCGCCGCATTCTGGAAATTACTGACCGAAAACAAATCTCGACCCCGAAGCTGCCTAGAGTCCCACTTGGGCCGAATATTGTGCCTGATTTGGAATTTCGATCAGTCTGGTTTTCGTACGGGGAAGACAGATCGGCGTTACGCGATATGAGTTTTCGCGTCGAAGCTGGAGAGACGGTGGCATTAGTTGGGCTCAACGGTTCCGGAAAAAGTACCGTCGGTCTGCTGGCAACGCGATTGCACGAGCCGGACGCGGGCTGCATCCTGGTGGGAGGCCAGGATATTCAGGATGTCAGCCGCTGGAGCCTTCGTGCCACCGTAACCCTGGTTCCCCAGGATCCCATTCTGTTCGATGACACCGTTCGCGAGAATCTTCTCTACGGGAATCCAGCCGCTAGCGACAGAGATCTGGAAAGAGTTGTGGCCTATACCCAGCTGGACGAAGTTCTTCGCAGACTCCCGCGGGGTCTGGATGAGCCGCTGGGTCCGCTTGGCGGGAGGCTGTCCGGCGGAGAGAAGAAGCGGTTGGCTCTGGCTCGTACACTCTTGCAGCAGTCAAGAATTCTGATAGTGGATGAAATTACCAGTGCGCTGGATGGGCCCACCGCCGTAGGCTTGCTCCATGGGCTGGAGCTGTTTCGCCATGCGAAGACGTTAATCGTGATTTCCCATCGCCCTGCTACGATTCTGTGGGCAGACCGGATTCTCGTAGTCGATCAGGGTCGGCTCGTGGATTCCGGACGTCACGCCGACCTGATGCGGAGGTGCCAAGTTTACCGCACAATCTGGCAAGCTCAAGACAGAATGCCAGAAGTGACTTCAGTGAACTCCTGATAGTTTCTAGTTGCAAATACCCCGCAGCGCCGGTCGAAAATGCAGATTTCCGGCAGACCATCTAATGGACTCTTCCGTGCGGGCTAAGACCTACTCGTGGAAAAGCCTATATACCATACATAAGGTTGGAGTTCCGCCTTTTGTAACATAATGTCATTCGGCAGAGGAACCTCTCACTACTCAGCGATAATCATTGTTCTGGCGGGAGCTTCCGGTTTTGTTGGATAATTTAGTGAGCGAATGGATGCTGGGCTGGGTTCCGTAGCAAGAAAGGCCTGAGGATAGACTTTTGAAAAGCTCCTGAAGAACGGTCGGATTGTATTTCATTTGGGCGGTATTGCTGTTATGGATTCTGGGAACTGGATAAGAAAGCTCCGCGAGGAGCGGTTCTTAAAAGCCAGGGAAATTGAGCGTCTAAGCCGCGCGATCGCGGATAGCACAGGAAACCCGGATTACTACGTCTCGCATGCGAGTTTGGCCGATATCGAGGCCGGCACTGTTCCGAGCATTTTCAAACTGTTCAGCCTCGCCTGTTTCCTGGGAGTTTCCTACGATGAATTACTGCATGTATTTGGGGTAAACCCTCGCGAAATGCGACGATTTGTGAGTTCTCCGGACCCGGGCAAAACTGCCTTGGTAGCGAGCGACTTAAGGGACAGTGCGGTACCTTTCCGCTTGAGGTTCTCCTCGCATTCCATTCATCAAGAAACCGACCTGCTGCAGCCCAAGCCGGAAGATTGGCCCGAACTGCCATTTGGCTTGTTCAGACTTGACCCGCAAAGGTATCGTTACGCGCTGGTGGGTTCAAAGGATGACACGATGGGAGAACTGATTCCGCCGGGATCATTGGTGGAAGTGGACACTCACCAAAACGTTGCGCAAACATTTGCGTGGAGAGCGATCAGGGAACGTCCAATCTATCTAGTCTGGCACGCAAATGGCTACACCTGTTGTTGGTGCCAACAGGAACGTGGAGAGCTGGTCATGGTGCCGCACCCGTCGTCGGATCAACCGGTGCGGCACGTCAAGACTCCGCGTGATGCGACCATCGTAGGTCGAGTTGTCGCCGCTTGGATGTCGTTTGCACAGCTGGAACCAAACGCAGGACCAGTGGCTCTCTCCGGATAAGCAGCAGCATTTGTGGAGTAACGCATGCTTACTCTTGTTACGCAAGCAGAAGTAAGGACGGCGATGGATGAAGCGCTTGCCCAAAAGCTGGTAGAGTGTCGCCCGCACTCTAAGGCCACGCTCACATTTAGAGGGTGCTCGAGAGAAACTGATCTATACTGTGGTGCCTGAGGGTTTGATTTCGCCATGACAAGCACCGTCATCGCGGCCGTTGCAATTGTCGCCCTTATCCTGTTGGCACTTAGATTGCTTTGGGCCGACAGCAATCGTGTTATTGCTGAGGATTACGCCAGTTCTTGCGGATCTCCCGCCAGATTAGTTTCCGGCTTCCGAGAAATTTGTCGCACAGTCCTTGACCCCAACGTGCTGACATTTCTGACAGACAATGCGCCGACACATGTAACTACTTCATTTCGGATGCGGCAACAGCAGCTTTCTCGATTCTCGCTGCTGGTGGCAAGCGATACCCTATTTCAGCGATTAGTCGGCAAGGGCGAGAAGCATTCCAGATTTTCGTTTCGCCGCAGCACTGACACCTTACTTTTCCAGATCGAGAACTGGTTTCTTCTGGTCGCATGCGGCCTCGCCCGTGCGAGTCTTGCGCTTTCGCACAGCCTCAGCTACTGGACTCCGCGAAGAGCACAGCTCTGGGTGCAAGTGAAAGTATTGTCAGGGGTCGCGGGAATGCTGGGGTACTTCGCTCCTGACACCGCTCAAAGTATTACGTTGGCAGATCGCAAAAGCGAGACCGTTGCAAGCAACCTTGTATCGGATCGGAACCAAACGGAAGACTTTATCGTCGACGACGTTCGCAAGGCGCTATTGACCGCTTTGCCCAACGACCTGTCTCGGATGATTTGTCTGGCCACTCTGCGCGATAACAATACCGGAGGCTATTACCATCCTGAGTTGGCCCGAACGTTTAATGCCGAGGTCTCTGATCGTGCCATGCTTGCGTGCCACCAAGCGTTATATGAACGTCTAGTATCCCTCTCACTCGAAGATCTGACCGACCAGCTGGATATATATTTTGCTACTACCGGGTCGAAGGCCCGGTCGATTGAGTACTGGACGAAGCTTCGTGCGTACCGTGCCACTATTCCGATCGGCGCCGATCCGATTTCTGCCGAGATATTGTTTATGAAAGTTGAGGTTGCTTTAGCGATTTTGGAGGCAAGAGTTCCTTCGAGGACCTAATAGCTGGAGTAGACTCCATGTCTGCAACACGACGATTTGTTAATCTCCCGGTATCACGGAAGCTTGTCGTGGTCCTCTGGCTGTTTGTGGTTATCGTTGTTTGCCTTCTTGTTCTAAGCTATCAAGTCATTGGAAGTTTATCGGCTCTCAGAGCGTATGTTGGAGGTGAGAGCCTGTGGTCCAAGGCGCAAAAACAAGCGGTGCACGACTTACTGCGGTACGCTTCCTCGCATGCCGAGGGTGACTATCAAGGTTATGAGCTGGCTCTTCAGACGCCGCTAGGCGACAAGAAAGCTCGTCTTGAACTGGAAAAGCCCTCGCCTGACCTGAGAGTCGTCTACGAAGGTTTCATCCAGGGCCGCAACAGTCCTGAAGATGTGAAGGGCATGGCGGATCTCTTCCGGAGGTTTCGGCATGTTCGATACATGGCCAACGCCGTGTCCATCTGGGCCGAAGGCGACATTCTTATCGAACAGCTACAACAGCAGGGCACCCAATTGCACGGCGAGATTGCCTCGGATTCGCCCGATCCGGTCAAAGTGGCGGAGATCACTCGTCAAATTGACATACTGGGAGATCGTTTGACTCCGTTGGAAGATAGATTCTCGTACTCACTGGGAAGTGGAGCGCGGTGGGCCGCAGCTCTTTTCTCGCTTGTGACCATCGGAGCAACAACACTATCTCTGATGCTGGGTTTGTTTTTTACGCTCCTGATGCTGAGACACATGCACCAGACGGAGGAGTGGTACAAACATTTCATCGACACCGCCAACGATGCCATCCTCGTATGGGCCGCCGAAACAGGAACTATTTTGGAAGCAAACAAAAGAAGCAGCGTACTGTTGGGACGTACCGTACCCGAGATTGTGGGCATGCTAGGGCAGGAGATTTGTCAGGAGAGCGACCAGTCGGCTTACCGGCGCATGGTGAGTGACACGGTGAGCGGCGCGAATATCGAAGGTAAGGAGCTGCATCTTCGACACGCAGACGGAGGTGCGATTGCAGTCGAAGTAAACACGAGTCTCACCGAGGTTCGGGGGAAGAAGATCATCCAAGGAATTTTCCGGGACATCGCGGAACGTAAGCGTCTGGAAGAAGAGGTACGCCAGGCTCAGAGGATGGAGGTGGTTGGGCGCTTGGCGGGTGGAATCGCGCACGATTTCAATAACCTCTTAATGGTCATTCTTACTCATGTAATAAAACTGCGGAGAAATGTGGGGCGTTCTCAAACTCTTGAATACAGCGAAACAATTCAAATGGCTGCCGAGAAAGCAGCGACGCTCACGAAACAGCTATTAGCATTCGGACGCAAACAAGTACTGGAACTGGAGGTTCTGGACCTGAATAAGCTCCTGAGAGAGGCGCAGCCAATCTTGGCAACCGTCCCTGCCGTCGGAGTTCAATTCAAGATGACTCTGGCGCCTCGTCCTATTCCCGTGAAAGTTGACCCGGGCAAGATCGAACAGGTGGTGTTGAACCTGGCTGTGAATGCGTATGATGCTATGCCTGCAGGCGGAGTGTTGACCATTAGGACCTCCAGAGCTGAACAAATGAAGCGGATTGGCAAGGGCAAGGACAAGGACTCCCAATCGTGCGCTCTGATAGAAATGATCGATACTGGCACCGGAATGGATGCGGAGACGCGGGCTCACATTTTTGAGCCCTTCTTCACTACAAAGCCGATAGGTAAGGGGACGGGGCTGGGACTATCTACCGTGTACGGAATCGTGAAGCAAAGCGGTGGTTCCATCGAAGTCGAAAGCGTATTAGGCGAGGGCAGCACTTTCAGAGTCTATCTGCCGATTGCCGAAGAACCGGTCAAATCCCGGCCGGCGCGAAAAGTTAGAAGTCCGGTCACGCAAGGTTCGGAAACCGTGCTGCTGGCTGAGGATCAGCCCTCGATCAGGCGGGTCGTGCGGGAATTTCTCGAATCGCAGGGATACAAGGTATTGGAAGCAGAGCACAGGGTAGCCGCCTTCGAGATCGCAGAACACTATCCCGGAAGCATCGATGTGTTAGTCACGGATGTCGTCATGCCGCAACTGAGGGGCACCGAACTCGCCAGACTCGTGGGCAGAATTCATCCCGGTGCCGTCGTAGTATTTATGTCGGGCTATTCTGAAGAAGCATTGATGGAAAATGGGCTGTTGTACGAGAATGCAAGCCTTATCCAGAAACCGTTTGACCCGAAAGACCTGGCGATTAAGATCAGAGAGCTACTAAACGAGGCCAAGCACGGGGTTTCATAGCTCCCTCCAGAGGAGAAAACAACGCGATCATAACCTCCTGGGCTACTAACTGGTATACGTCAGTGACGCACAAGCTGCCAGCGTTAAACGTGCGTCCAGCGGACCCTGCTGGGGTTCGGGGCGAGTTGCGGCACATTCAACGCTGCGTCACGGGACAGGCAGGCTCCTCAATTCCGGGGCGAGCTGATACGCCCGCTCGAATTCCTGTTGCGCGTCCGCTTTTTTACCTTCCTGACGAAACGCGAGGGCGAGATTGTAGTGCGCCTCGGCGTAGCGTGGCTTAAGCCGCACTGCCTCTTCAAACGCCACTTCTGCCTTGTGGACGTCCCCGGACTGCAGCAGTACGAGCCCGAGGTTATTGTGCCCCTCAGCAAAGTTCGGATCGCGTCGCACCAAATCGCGAAAGACATTGGCTGCGGCAGCCGTGTCGTTGTTTTGGTTCAAGACCAGCCCCAGTTGCACTCGCGCATCGACATTCTGAGGATCAAGACTGACTGCGTCCGTTAACTCGCGAATAGCCTCTTGCAGTCGCTGCAGTTGCGCCAAGGCGAGCCCGAGGTTGTAGTGTGCTTCCGCCAGATCTGGATCGGACATGACAGCCCGCTGGAATTCCTTGAGGCCTCGCGTTTGATCTCCCGACTTCCAAAGGAAAAGTCCAAAGCTCGCTTGCGCCTGCGCGTAGTCCGGCTTCAGCTCAATTGCCTTTTCATACGCTTCTCTGGCACGCACCGGTTCGTTCTTGCCTTCCCACGTTAGCCCCATGTAGTAGTAGCTGGTTGGAAGTTCGGGTGTTTGCTCTGCTGACTTTTGGAATAGCGCTAGGGCATCGTCGAATTTCTGCTTCTTCAGCGCATCCACGCCCTGCAGGATCAGCAGCTTCGATTGCGCCAGGCGCGCGCGAAACTCATGCAACCCGTTCAGGTCATCCAATTCCTTCTTGGCGTTGCTGGCATCGCCCTGGCTGCGCAAAGCGAATGCGAGATTGTAGTGGGCTTGCTCGAAATCCGGTTTCAGTTCAATGGCACGACGAAAGGCGGCAATAGCCCCAGCCGTATCGCCACCGGCCTTCAATTCCCGGCCCAGATTGTACTGAGCCTCTGCGTTGTCTGGATTCAATGCTACGGCGGTCCGGAATTGCTCTAGCGCGCCATTGTGGTCAGCCTGCCGACGCAAAGCAACACCCAGCATGAGGTGCGCGGCCGCAAGCTTTGAATCGAGTTTGATCGCATCACGGAATTGTGCCGCAGCTTCGTTCAGATTACCCAATTGTCCTTCGACTACCCCAAGCTCGAGGTGACTGTCCGCGGAGGGCTTCAACCGGAGAGCAAGTTTTAGTTCGCGCTCGGCATCCACTAGATTGTTCAGCTGGGAGAAGATGCGGCCTAACAAGCGATGTGCCGGGGCATTGGCGGGATCGAAGGTTACTGCTGCGCGCAGTTCCTTTATAGCTGCGCTCTGGTCCTGCAGATCGTACAAGGCAGAGCCCAATCCGTAGTGCGCGTCCGCCCATTTCGGTCGGAGATCTAACGCGGCCTGAAACTCCTTCAGGGCCTCTCTGGTCTCACCCTTGTATTTCAGCGCCAAAGCCAGGTTGTAGTGCGTGAGGGCGTCGTTCGGCTCAAGTGCCAGCGCGCTGCGATAGTTGGCGATGGCGTCGTCCCACGCCTTCGATTGTGCGGATTGCGTGGCGTGCTTGCGGAAATCTGTGGCAGTCTGCGCGCTGATCTGCGGGGCAAACAGGATTCCGACCAGGACGGCGGCCGAGAGCCAACGACGGATCAAATGGATTTTCCCGCCGAGGTTGCCCCGCATGCCAACACTCTACCCTAAAGCAGGGAATGGACGGCGAGCTGATGCCGTCCATTCACACAACGTTTCTTCCGGCCTCTACCAAATGAATTTTGCACTCACTTGGCCGATGCGTGGATCACGGGCGCTGGTGATGTTGCCGAAGTTCCCGCTGCTTTTGTTTCCACTCGGATTCGTGAATTGCGCGTGGTTGAATATGTTGAAGAATTCGCCCCGAATCTCGAAAGACTTTATTTCCGTGATAGGTATCGTCTTCTGCAGCCCGAAATCGGTGTTGTTAATACCGGGACCATGGAAGAATCGTCGATTGGCAGTGCCGAATGTGCCGCATGCACCGACCAAAACGCCCTTCGTCAGACTACAGTCGTTGCTGGCGAATGCGCTCTGATTGAAATAGGTAAACGCGCTCGAAGCGCGGGGGTTCATGATGTGAACCGGCCCGACCACATTGGGCATATCCGTGGATGGACTGCCAGCAAGCGAGGCGTCTCCCACGCTCTGGTTCATCTGGATGGGAACTCCTCCGGCGAAGCGAGTGATCCCCTGTAGCTGCCAGCCGTCCGTCAACCTTTTCGGCCCGCCGAAAAAGCGATGGAACGGAATGGCCCAAACATAACTGGCCACGAAATTGTGCCGTACGTCGGTCGACGAGAGCCCGCGACTCAGCTTGGGGTTGGCAAAATTAACCAGATCGCCAAACCCGGAGGAGTCGTCCAGGGCTTTAGCGAAAGTATATGCCGCCAACACCGTCACATCGCCGGCCTTGCGTTCCAGCGTGACCTGGCCTGCGTTGTAAATCGAATTCGCGGTGAGGTGGGTAAAGGTATTGCCATAGCCATAGCACAGTGTCTGCGCCGCAGGGCAGTAATTCGGGTTGAGCAGAGTATTCCTTGTGCCGTAAATGCAAGGCGGTCCCGCACACGGCGTCGCCGGCGTTAGCGTGAACGTATCCTGCTCGGCATTGGGCCCGCATCCGATGACGCCGGCCGACGAGACGTCGGTATAGCCCTGCGCGGTGAGTTGCATGCAGGAAGCCGCGTTACCTGGGTTGGCTTCCTGTTGAGTTATGAGCCTGTGACCTTCAGTTCCAACGTAGGCCAGCGTAAGCACGGTCGACCTACTCAGCTCGCGCTGGATGGAAAAATTGAAATGCTCGGCATAAGCAAGCTTGTTGTGGGTGTCGTATCCGGGGAAATAGGACATCGGCTCGTAAATCTTGAAACTGAGCGTCTTGTTTGCCGGGCTCCCCGGAATCGGTATGGTGAACGGGAAACGTTGTCCCTCGCCGCCGTCGGTGCCTCCGTCCAGCCGGTTGCGGAAAGGTTCGGTAAACGACACCGGTCCCGGACTGCTCCAGTACAAGCCAAACGGAGCATCGGCCACCTCGTAAAACAGGTTCAGATCTTCCACCGATGTGTAGTAGAGCCCGTAGGCCGCTCGGATGCTGGTCTTGCCTGGGCCGCCAAAGACTTTACCCAATACTCCGTCGTGGAAGCCGGGCGAGTAGGCAAGGCCAAGGCGGGGCCCGAAGTTGTTGTATTTGGTGGGCGCCAGCGTCTTGGGAATGCCCGGATCACCCGGAAATACCAGGCCTTGGGGGGAACCTGGAAAGACCACGGACTGCTCTCCCTTAACCCAGGTCTGTATCTTGCCCTGCGTGTCATACCAGGGCATGCTTGCTTCCCAGCGCAAACCCAGATTCAAGGTGAGGTTGGGCAGTACCTTCCATGTATCTTCCGCGTAAGCGCCGCCGTAGCGAGTTCGTGAGTCCAGGAGCTGCAAGGCAGCCTGGGTATAACCGCCCTGGGCCCTCGGGGTCCCAATCAGGTAGTCAGCGAAATCGACTCCAGTATTGGAGCCGTCGAAGACGAAAGCTCCGTCCTGGCTGGCTAAATTGCGTTCGTTGACTTGCAGATAGCGGAATTCTCCCCCGAACTTCAGCGTATGCTGGCCCGAGACCTTGGAAAACCCGTCCGAGACCATGTAGGTGGTGTTGGGCTGGAACGTGATCAGGGAGGGTGCGCCAATGGCGAAGTTGTTGAAATAGACCTGGGGCACATACTCCGGAAATCCGGGAGTAGCATCAGGGATTATGCCGAGACTACCGGCACCGGTCACGAAACCGAGAGAGGAAAGCTTCGCCTGGCCGCCCTTCGGGTTGTCCAGGTGAGTGGCGGTGCGGAAAAAGCTGAAGCGCGCCTCATTCACCGCAGTGGGCCCGAGCGTTTTGGTATTACTCATTACGAACTGCTGGGCTCGCGTCGGCGTCTGTGCCGGGAAGCCGGGCACGCTTGCGCCGCCGCTGGGCAGCGCGCTCAAGACCGTCGAATCGTCGAAGTGGTAGTAGAACGACCAGTTACCGGTCTTGCGGTTATTGAAATCGACCCGCTCTCCGATCTTATTATCCGAAACAGTATTTCTTTGGCTGTTATTAGAGTACGTACCCGTCGCGGGATCAATCGGTTGCGGGATAAATGGGAGAATTCCAGCCGCTGCCGGTGACCACGCACTCTTCGGAATTACGCCTCCCGGAAACACGCATTTGCCAGCCTGAGCATCCTGCAGCGTATTGCAGCCAGCAACCCAGTATGATTCGCCACTGTTCACCGTGTAACCCAGCCGCTGTGAGAGCTCCGTCGGCCAGCCACACGCCGGACAAGTTGCGCCGGGAGTCGCAGTGCCATCGACTGAACCACTCAAGGTGCAAGGCGCAATTTGCCCGTTAAGAAGACACGTAGTCGCTGGTCCAAAGTTCCCCTGCAGCTCGTTGGCAGTCGGCAGGGTGACGAGGCCGGTTTCCGCGCCCTGCACCTGTCGAGTTCCTTGATAATCGGTGAACCAGAATAGCTTGTCCTTCCAGAAGGGCCCTCCTGCCACGCCCCCGAATTGATGGCGTCGCAGTTCGGATTTGACGGGTGTGAAGAAGTTCGCGGCATCCAGTTTGTCGTTGCGCAGAAACTCGAACACGTCACCATGGAAGCCGTTGGTCCCCGACTTGGTGATGGCGTTCATCACCGCGCCGCTGAATTT
>Ga0207032_1239_pt1 | contig 12123 bp, 12 predicted proteins | sample Alteio_BWMinCont_38_FD_153308 | JGI IMG/M metagenome (GOLD analysis project Ga0207032, IMG submission 153308) | Enriched cells from forest soil in Barre Woods Harvard Forest LTER site, Petersham, Massachusetts, United States -... | ecosystem: Environmental > Terrestrial > Soil > Temperate forest >... | reverse complement strand
AACGGGAGCATGTTTTTTTGATTCTTAAGCAGAACAATCGATTCTGCTGCTATATCATAAGCGGTTTTACTATGTGCTGCGGTATTAATACTTCCCAAATGTCTGTTTGTACTTAAGGAGGTATGATACATCACCCATAATATCCTGTGCACTTTGTCGTCGATTATTTTTTCGCTTACCTTGCCAGCTTTGACAGCAGCATAAAGCGGATCAGCAAAATACCATTGATCATATGACCCTTTTGACCCCATTTCAAGGTCCAATCCATTTTTTGCGGCGTTCACTGTATTATGTGTTCCACCCCAATCAGACATGACTAGCCCTTTAAAGCCCCATTCATTTTTTAATATGATATTTAATAAAAATCCGTTTTCTGAACAATATTGTCCATTAACCTTATTATAAGCAGACATCACTGCATAAGCATTGCCTTGTTGTACAGCGGCTTTAAAAGCTGGTAAATAAATTTCACGTAATGCCCGTTCGTCCACAACCGCATTGATACTATCGCGATAAGTTTCCTGGTTATTTACAGCAAAGTGTTTGATACAAGCCGCTACATTTTGGCTTTGTATCCCTTTAACGGATGATACGGCTAATTGAGTATTAAGAAATGGGTCTTCCGAATAATATTCATAAGTTCTTCCGCAAAGGGGCGTTCGGCAGATATTAAATGCAGGCGCCAACATGATATTTTTTTTACGTGCCAATGCTTCCTGTCCCATAGCCTCTCCGTATTTATAAGCCAGAGCGGGGTTCCAGGTAGCGGCAATTGCCGACCCATTTGGGAAAAAGGTTGCGGAATCTGTTGTCCATTTGGCCGGGGTCCACTCATAACGCTGTACTTCTTCACGAACACCTAAAGGACCATCGTCGCTGGTCAGTTCCGGAATGTTTAAGCGTTTTACGCCTGCAGAAGAAAACAAAGAATTGCCGTGTAACATATCAATTTTTTCCTTTAAGGTCATTTTCTTTATCAGTTGTTCGATTTTTTTATCAATAACCGCATTTGGATTTACCTGGGCATGTACAATTCCAACTTTTATTAGTACTACAATATAAATGGCTAAAAACCTGTTGAGTTTTCTTCTGTTGACTTTCATAATTTTTCAATTCCTGGTTTATCGGCTTTTAATTGGGACAGGTATCCTCGTTGTAAAAGTAAATTAACAGGATAATGCGATTGTGCATTAATAGGGGTGTAGATGTCAACTTAATAATTAAATGATAAATTAAAATGAAGCCTTTTACAAGGGTAGGTAAGTTTTCCTTCTTTAGAATTTAAATCTCAAGATATCTCGATCTCGACTATAGTATTAGTGGGGATGTTTATGTCTGAAATGGGGAGTGATAAAAAAATAGCTACCAAAAGGCTATTCTGAGTACCCGATGGAGGTATTGTTTAAGTGCCCGGAACGAGATTCGAACTCGTACATCCTTGCGAATGCCACCCCCTCAAGATGGTGCGTCTACCAATTTCGCCACCCGGGCTTGTTACAGTTCAAAGTCTTAAGTCCGTAGTCTTGAGTCAATTTGACTCAAGACTACGGACTTAAGACTATAGACTCCAAAAGGATGTGCCCGAAGAGAGACTCGAACTCTCAAGAGACAATTCTCAACGGCTTCTGAGACCGCAACGTTTACCAATTTCGCCATCCGGGCATGTTTTGCAGTAAGCATTTACACAAACAACAAAAAATCCTATTGCTGTGCTCATGTTAAATACAAACAAGGTGGCAAATATAATCCTTTCAGTTAAATAGCTCAAATAAATATAAAATCATTCCATTTTGTCTGAATAAACATAAAAGCTATCTTAGATACATGTTAAAAAATACAATACTCTCGTTAATATGTTTCTCGTTCATTGCACTGGTATCCAATGCCCAACATATCGAATCAGTGCAACAGGGCAAACGCACAAGCATTCGTGGTTTATCAGTTGTTGATGACAGTATAGCCTGGATAAGCGGAAGTCGTGGGAATATCGCCATAACAACTGACGGCGGCAAAACCTGGGCCTGGCAGCAGGTAAAAGGCTTTGAGCAGGCAGATTTTAGAGATATAGAAGCTTTTTCTAACAAAGAGGCCATAATAATGAGTTCAGGCACCCCGGCATTAATATTAAAGACTACCGATGGAGGCGCTAACTGGCAGGTAAAATATCGCAACACCGATACTGCTTACTTTTTGGACGCCATGGATTTTGATAGCTCCAATCATGGGCTTGTTTTAGGAGATCCAATAAAAAACAAATTTCTTCTTTTAGAAACCAATGATGGAAGCGAAACATGGCATCCATTTAAAAACCAACCTGACGCTATACCGGGCGAAGCAGCTTTTGCGGCTAGTGGAACCTGTTTGAGAATAAGTAATGGAGAGATTAATATTGTAAGCGGTGGGCCTGTAGCACATTTACTAACTGCCAATATTAAAACTGCTGTATGGAGTAGTGTTGATTTGCCAATAACGCATGGGGCATCAAGTAAAGGAGCGTTTTCAATAGCAAATAAAACGATTATAGTAGGTGGTAATTATTCTAAAGATAAAAAGACAGACTCTGTAGCCAACATATTAACAACTAACACAAAAGGCAAACTCATTTATAATGTTGTTGATAAAGGACCAGCTGGTTATCAATCATGTGTCGAGTTAATTAATAAAAATATTTACCTATCTACCGGTACTTCAGGCAGTAACATTACAACCGACAATGGCAAAACATGGGCTAAAATTGACAATACCAGCTACAATGTTTGCCAAAAAGCTAAGAAAGGCAAACTGGTTTTATTAGCTGGTGATGGCGGAAAAATAGGCGCACTAATTCCTTAATGTCTGTATTTCAGTAGGTTAATTATACTGGAAAATTAATTTAAAAAAGGCTTGTACACATAGGTCAATAGTCCTATATTTGCACCACTTTAATCAGGAGCGGTTAATGATTTCGTAGCTCAGCTGGTAGAGCATAACACTTTTAATGTTGGGGTCCTGGGTTCGAGTCCCAGCGGGATCACTGGAAGACGAAAGTTTCAGTCTGTTTAAAGTCAAAAGGCGCATTTTCATGCGCCTTTTCTGTTTTAAATATATTTTTGGCAAACTGGGGATCAAGTTGAAAAGTTGATTATGCAGCTTTGTAATTGTGCTGATAATACCATTGTAAAAGATATACCCCATCTCCCCACGATAATTTACCATCTGCAGCTATCTGGGCAATCAAAACGGACAGATTGTGTAGGAATGCGCTTTGTATATCTCTGTCTAAATCCTGTAAAACTTTAACTGCGCAGGCTGTAATTTGTGCCGGATCAGTTAGTGAGCCACAGCTATCTGCCAGTTTAAGTTCGGTTAAAATGGTAGGAAGTTTAGCACGAAGTAAATCTTTTAATTCATCGTCAGCATCGCCGGGTATGAGTGCTGTCAATATATCAGCCGCCGGGGAGTCAACAAAATTCTTTAAGTTTTCGGTTACTATTACACCGATATGAATAGCTGTTTTTAATTCTGCAGGCATACCTGAGAATAAAGCTTCGATCTCATCCCAGATCTTCGATAAAAATGTTTGTAGGCTCATGAGTTTTTATTTGGTTTTATTTGTTTCTTGTTTTTGATTTCATCGACTTCCTGTTGTAATACGGTAACATTGCTTTCGAGCACCTTGAGGCGTATCTCGTTTATGCGTGACTGGGTTTCTTCCTGCGTTTTTAGGTAATAAATATCATTTTTAAGCTGAAAATAAGTGGTCATAACAGACACAACTATACTTGCAGTACTTATAATAGTTACTACCAAATTTTTTACCGTAATACCTTTAAGTTCCTTATGTTCTATAGCTGTCATGCAATGTTTTCATTATCGTCAGTGAGAAATAATTGCCGTTCTTCCTGTCTGCGCTTTACAAGCGTATCCAGCATTATTTTTTCGCCGGATTTGGGATCAGTTATTTTATCCCATACTAAAAATTGGTCTGCTGCACCTTTGTAATCTTTTTCATTTAACCGTTGTAGCAATGTAGAATGCTCCAGGGCACCAGTTCCTTCATTGTAAGTGAAGGACACTAACGCATCAAATTGATTTTGAGATAACATAACCCTAACATGATTATTTACGGCATCTTCATATTGGCTAAGAGTATTTCTGAATAAGGCGTCTGCCTGCTTTTCATCCGCCAATTTGTCTCCGGGTTTTACCGGTTTTCCATCATGGTACCGGGTTGAGCCATAACCTATGGTCCATACACCAGCGCTATCGCGATAGGCTTGAAGACGCAAACCTTCAAAGTTTTTTATTACGGCTTCACCGTGATCACTTAGTTTCATTGCTTTGCAGGTTAGAGGGTTCGCAACCAAACATTTTACTTAATCCTAATACAACAGGATCGAGCATGAGGGTTACAAAACCCAGGGTTTCATATAATGCAGTGGGAGGCATTAGTTTGGTATAGCCCAACCAACCTATGGCTGCCTTGCTTAAAATGAAATAGAGGTAAAATATATTTTTTGCAAAGGCGGGCGTTGGCTTGCTCAGGCTATCGAGTCCGAAAGTTGTGTTTTTGTCCATAATTTGATATTTTTTGTTTCATGTTGGGGTATTAGTTATTTTTTGTTACTTTGATTTTGATGTTAAAGGATAATAAGATTTTAAGTATTCAATATTTAAGAGGGTTAGCTGCTTTAAGTGTTGTTTTTTGTCATTATGGAATTTTTGGCCCTGGTCAATTAGGCGTATTCGTTTTCTTTTTTATAAGTGGTTTCATAATTGTATATTCATTGAGTAAGTCTGATTATAAACCTCGATATTTTTTAAAATTCTTATTAAAACGATCAATTAGAATTGATCCAGCATATTTTGCCACTATCCTGTTAACTTGTCTTTTTTTTATAGCCCTATCTTACGTTCCATCGTTTAAAGGCAAACCTTTTGTTTTAATACCAGGTCAACTCGTCGCACATATATTTTATGTCGTGCCTTTTACAAAATATCCGTTTTATAATAATGTATTTTGGACGCTTTGCGTGGAGTTTCAATTCTATCTGATCATTGGTGTTTTATATTTTATTTCAAATAGTAGACTATATAAAATCATCTTTCTTATAGTTTTTAGCGTTACTTGTTTTGTTCACTTTTCAAACTCCTATTTTCTTATTTTTACATATGCACCAATTTTCGCTTTAGGAATCTCGCTTATTGATTTTTACCAAACAAAGCACCCAATTCATGTTGTTTTACCAATTATTCTAACTGGATTAGTACTATATAGATTCGGGTTAACTATTTCTATTTTACTTGTCATTAGTGGTTTAATAGTATTGTATTTCAAACTTGTTATTAAGCAGTTGTCCTTTTTAGGTGATATTTCGTATTCACTTTATTTAATTCACCCATTAGTGCTTTTTACTATTTTAGGTGTACTTAAAAAGCTTCATTTGAATACTGCAACTAACCAATATTTATGGCTATCGGGTGAAGTTGTTACAGCTGTATGCACCGCTTATTTATTTTATATTTTAATTGAAAAACCGTCTCAAAAGTTATCTAAGCGTATTAATATTAAGGGTTAGTTAAAGCAAAGCCATTTGAGTTCAATGTGGCTGACGACGTCAGTGTGTAGACACCCTGCACGGAAACATTGCCCAGCAAGCGCTTTGCGCCACTGTTCTGTAAGGTTAGGTTCTTGTATGTGGCCGCCAAGATATCTTGATTACCACTTCTGTTGTACACGAAGATGTTTGCGTTCGTGTGCGCATCAAGAACGCCAGTTTGCATTGGCGCCCCTGAGTCGTTGTAGTCGAAGACGCTGTTGTTCACGAATATGCTTGTGCTGTCAACGCCTGTTATAGTGCCGATAAGGTTTATGCCACCCGTCCCCAATACTCCTCCCGGTGAAAAACATATGTTGGTTAGGGTAACGCCCGAGCCGATGACAATATTTGCACCAATTTGACCCTCTAAATTGGAGGAAGTCCAAACGCCAATTGACATGCTTCCGGTAACATTTAAGGTTCCCGAACCGGAATTAAAACCATTCCGAACGTCACCGGTAATGTTCCCAGAAAGGTTGATAGTTGGATTTCCTGCGGAAAAGTTAAGTCCTCCATTGAGTAAGTACTGTATCGCCTTGAAACTTAATGTACTATCATTTCCGGAGCATATCATATATCCTCCAAGCTGTGTTGTGCCGCCAACGCTGAAGTTGTTTGATCCGAAATCCATTGTGCCGGATCCTATGCTAAAGGAATTGGAAACCGTGGTGTTTCCAGAAAGCGTAACTAATGCCGAATTATCAATTGTCAATTGATAATATGATGTCTGTGGACAGGCCCTGCTCGCGTATACATATATGTGCGATGTGCCGCTGTTATTGTAGGTGAACACGCCTGTCGCCATTGGGTCAGTTATTCCTGGCAAGTAGCAATAACCGCTGTTTATTAAAAGGGTAGATGTTCCGGAAGCGCCGGTAACTGGCGCTGTTGGAGCCCAGGCGGATTGTCCAATAACCGTGACGGTCTTGCCTGCCGCAATCACTACATTAACTGGACCGAAATTGGTTGGTGGGTTTCCGCTGGCTGACAGTGCAAGCGTGCAATTGCCCCAAAAATTGAATGTACCTGTGCCGAAATTCATTCCATTTCTCGTATCACAAGCAAAGTTTCCTGTCCAGTTTATTGTTGGATTAGACGTGAATGACACTGCCCCATTATATGGACCGTTAATGGCAGCTGTCATGTTGAATGTTCCAGTACCGCTCGACTTTGTAAGCAATCCACTATTCTGCATGTCAGCCGCCGTGAAGTTGAATGAGCCGAGCTCGAATTGCGTCCCCGAGTCTATGACAAGGGTTCCGGTCATTGTCATGTCCGCGTCAATCCACTTCATCCCTCCACCCCCGACCTCCAAACTGTAGTACGAAGCTCTAGGCACAGCGAAGGAGTTCTGTGACACATAGTATACTGTTATATTGCTTGAGGAATTTCCAGGCACGAAATTGTTGAACCAATTGTTGGTTCCACCTATGTTTATGAGAAGCCCACCATTAGTGAAGCCACCAGACCAGTCGAATGTTCCATCGCACTGCACATTATTCTTAACGAAGAATGATACTTGGTTGCCAAGATTGGTGCAATTGAAGATACCTGACGAGGATATGCAGAGGTTCCTCACCGTGTTCCCAGGAGTCTGCACCCGCGATGTATAACTTGGTCCACCTGGAATGTCCTGATAATCGAACAAGATTTTATGACTTATGACAACATCGTCATTTGGCTGCGGGTACAGATATCTTTTAGAACCGTTGCTTCGCCAAACAGTTGGGTCAAACCAATTGCCATCTTTAACAGTATACCATGTATTACTCTTACGTAACATTGAGATATGAAAAGGGGATGTAGAAACGCCAAGCATTGTTTTTCGTGTTATTATTTAATTTTTATAGATATTCAAAAAGGCTATCGCCGTTAGAAACTCCTCAATTTTACTGTTATATAAATGTCAGCTGCTAAAACGGCCAGATTACGTACATAAATAGATATTCCGCTTTCTAATGTTAATACCCGGTTACCCGCTAAATCCAAATCGAATAGCTGCGGAGCCAGTGCAGCCAATGAGCATATACCCACTGTACCGTTGTTGCCTGAATTGGCCGGAATAATAATCTGCGTGCGGTTATTTTCGGCTATAGCATTTGAACCGGTTGCGCAAATGACAATATCAAAATTTCGCGTAACTGTTTCTTTGCTTCTAAAAAGCACATCCAGTACTATGCTGGCGTGACTTGCGCCTGTGGCTACCAAGGTATCCGTGTTAATAGAAAGGCCGGACGCTAATTTTGTAGCCGGGTAGGTGCCTGTAAGTGTGGCGAATGATGATTGATTTGATGAACTGTCCATTTTATAAAACTGATTGATAAAAGTTATAGGATATTTTGCCATTATTGGCAATTAGAGCGGCGGCAGTAAATGCCGTTGTGGCTATTTTTGTTGTATTGTCGCCTAATGTTGGTGTTGGAGCTGTTGGGGTGCCTGTTAGTGCCGGGGACGTTATTGGCGCTTTAGCAGCTAAGGCAGCTGACAAGTCGGTTTGGCTGCTTAAAGTACCGCTAATGCCGCCCCACGCGGCACTAACACCTCCGCCTATATCAGATAATACCTGCGCTGCTGTTCGCGATACCAGTGCTTTTGTTATAGGGTCATAGCTTAGGTAAACCGTTGCGGGTGTACCGTATGCGTCTATGACATCAGCAATGATGTGGCCGCTTGATGTAACTTGCGCAAATACCACATTATCAGTAGTGCTTAGCGATTGATCTTCTTTTGCCTGGAATATAGTTGACAGTGCGTTAAGCTGTGCCTGCAACTTGCCAAACGCTCCTAAAATACTATCAGTCGCAGTAATGGCCGTAACAGTGCCGAAACTGATACCGGATAGTAGGGTTGCTAAAACCCTTGCTACTGTAAAATATAAATTGGATACCTCGGAAACATCACTTGTATCTAAAACAACGACTCCTTGCTGCCCATTAACAGAAACCACATTGTCTGTACCTACCGAACGTTCATAATTGGTGCCGTTATGTATAGCGAAATCACCTGTTAAAAACGAAATATTACCCGACCCTAAATTAACCGTACCGTTTGCGCTTGCTTTGTAAACCCACCCGATCGTACCTGTACCATCGGCAAGGGTAGGAGTATTTGTCGATGGATTCCATACGCCTTTATAAATTAATAAGCTCGATGGCAATTGAGAAAACGGCACCTTGCCGCCAGCATCCAAAGATGCCACGCCATTGTTGGCACCGATTTCTGATAATGGTATTAATAACGCATCTGCGGCCTCGCGGGCGGTTGCTTCGCTGGTAATATTGGTTTGCAGGGTCGTATCTGCTGCTTCTCGGGCAGTTGTCTCTGTTGTGTCGGCTGATGTCCTTGCGGTGGCTTCATCAGAAACCAGATCAGCTGTTTTTTGACTGCTATAAACTTTACTTGTTGATGCTGTTATATCATCAACTATAAGCGGATCAATCCATTGTGTATTAAAATCGGAGTTGTCTACTTTCGTTAAAATCTGACCTGTTGTACCGCCAGATGCAATGCCTTCGCCAGCAGGCCCTATTATAGAATAGCCTGCAGGCCATGCTCCGGCCGCCTTTGGACCGAACAGGAAAGAGGTTGAATTATTTATATAATAATCGCCGTTATTACCCAGGCCGTTTGATGGGTTTGTAGGGCCATTAAGTATAGTATTGCCATTTATACCGTTTGTGCCATTTGTGCCGGGTGTTCCCGGAGTGCCTGCAGGGCCGGTTTGCATAGAAAATACCTGGCCCCATGTGCCACTAGTTTTTTTGTAGAAAATACCTGTACCAGTATTGATATAAGTATCATTATTATTGCCCGTAGCAGAACCCGGAATGCCCAAACCGTATAAGACGGTTCCATCGGTTGTGCTGCCTGAAGGTGAGGTATAAACGATTGCCCATGCCCCGGCTATTTTTTGCGCGAATGAACTGCTTGCTGTATTTATAAATACGTCTCCATTTTTGCCGATTGTATTTTGTGGTAGCGTGGTGCCGAACGAGATATTTGCACCGACGGTTAAATTAGAGCCAATAAGTTGTAATAACGTTGTAAACGCAAATTGGTAATCAACCCCACCGCTAACCAACACCGAAACATCGGCAGGGTTTATAGCTGAAGCTATTGGCAACTCGCTTAATTTTTTATCTGACATTAGATTTTACTTTTTAATTTATTTTGCTCTGTTCAATAAAGCGCCTCACTTAGTTTAAGTATTCATTTAGCAATAAAAAGGCATCATTTTGATTGTAGCTATCACCCGGATAGTTGAAGTCATTTTTGTCGATGCTGCGGATACGCGGTCCTGACTGCCTTGAGGTCTTGTTTTTGCCATTGTATCGCCATAGCGGGAAATCGGCGCGGTTATCCCATAGAAATTTTTCAACCTCATTGGCATGTGCGTTGGCAACACTACGCTGTTGTTGAACCAGTTTTATTATATCGTGCGGAGCTATTGCATCGGCGTTATCATGATGTTTTATAACCGGGCCCGTACTTGAGTAATGTACCGCGTCAGTTTCAATAAAGCGGGCGAAAGTGAAATAAACCAATGTTGGAGCCAGGCCCTCATACAATACAATGTGTCCGTATTTATCAAGGTACTCACTGCCATTGAACAAGTCTTTATATAGCTGAGGCGCGTCATCACCTATTGTGCAGTCTTCTGTAAAATATTTTATAAAATCATAATATAGGGCATGTCCTAAAAATGGTTTCAAGTCAAGGTCCTGCGCTTTTTTAACAAACACTTTAAGGCGTTCGGGTTTTATATTTACAGAGATGTCCTCGTATTGCTGTATAGTGGTTTGGTCTATTAAATAGATTTGGCTCATTGTTATGTTAATTGAGGGAAGGGTTGATTATGTGGGTAGTGTTGGGCACTAAAGCTTGATGCTTGTTTATTGCAGTAACACCATTGCTTCAGCTTCGGCCTGTTTAAAACCATATGCGTATGTTAGAGCTGCTATTTTATTAGCTGACGGAATATTGGCTAATAATAATTGGTTAATGCTTGTGCCGGCAGTTATGCCTGCATTATCATCGGCAACAGTTGTTGGTACTTGCAGTATGTTCCAGTTACCAGATGAATTGACAGGGGTAAAAAAGTGGCTGAAAATTTCCTCAAATACTTCTGACAATTCCAATCTGTCCGGAGCAGTGCTATCATTAAATTCACGTATCGCTTCCTTTTTTTCGCTGCCGTTGCTCAGACCTGATGATTTTTCGGCATTTATCAGTTCTTTCGGAATCGAAAATCCTTTGATGATACGTGCTTCGACTGATTTCTCGGTAGACTCAAATAGTTTATCGTTGTTCTGAATTGAATATGGTTGAAACTCTGGTTTTGACTCTTCATCCTCATATTCAATTACAATGATCTTTTGTGCGCTTTTTGCTCCCTGGAATATGCCCAGATCTTTTTCTAATTGCGATGGAACATTGGCGTTTAGGTCGTCATGTTCAGGCTTGGTGTTATCCGCTTCCTCTCGCCGGGCTTGCATAAATAACATGGTGGAGGGAAGAAAACCGGTTGTTACTTCGCGATTGTTGAAAATTTTAATACCGGCTTCCGTTTCAAAATCCTCCCAAACAGAGTCGGCTTCAATTAGCGGATAGTCATCAACTTCGGGATTAAAATAGTAAAGCTGACCTTTGTAATTTTCCCAGCCACCTGCGATAATAACCTGTTGTTTAATAATTTCGGGATCGGGGTTATATTTCTCCAGGAAAGTAATCTTGCTACGCATGATGTTTTTCCAGGTTTTGCGCCCCCAATCTGAATAAAGGGCATACTTATCTGCAGTATCAGGGCAATCTGTATCACCCATGCGGATATCCTCAAACTTTATGTAATTAACGGATGCTATTTTAAAATTGGCATTGTAGTTTATGTGAATACCAAAACCTGTAAATAACGCTTTATCAGCGGAAATAGCTTTTAATAATTTGGCCAGGGTAAGCCCTTTGTCGTTAATAATGACTTTACCGAGGTCTTTCTCTTCAAACCCGTTACCTCCTATAAATTTTGCTCTTTTATTCCAGCAATCTTTTGCAGTTGGTGAAGCAGCTACTAATTCGAGCATGCGCTGTGGATAAGCATTATCCAGGTCATAGTTTAGTATCCCAAAGGTTTGGTTGGGCCTAACTAATATCCTGCGCTCAATTTGTGGTAAGTAAGTCTTCATTGTTTATTATTTTGCTGATTCTTGATCTGATTGAACTGATTGATCGAGATTGTCGTCCTTTATTTCTTTTTGAGTCTCGAAAGCTATTTTCTTTCCGGGTTCATTCTCAAATAATACAGCTATGTGCGGATACTTGTCCAGATACCATTGGGCTTCCTTATCACTCAAGTTATCATTGTCATGAACCGCATGTGATCGTGGAGCAAACTGGTGTTTGCCTGGTTTTAGGATATATTTTTTTGTCATTGGATTTGGTTTAAAGTTTTATTAAGTCATTAGCCATATTAAATGACTAATGACCCAATGACTATACGGCTACCAAAGCTTCAATAGCTGCAATTGTACTCGCGTAAGTTGCTCCACCA
>Ga0207032_1238_pt1 | contig 12238 bp, 5 predicted proteins | sample Alteio_BWMinCont_38_FD_153308 | JGI IMG/M metagenome (GOLD analysis project Ga0207032, IMG submission 153308) | Enriched cells from forest soil in Barre Woods Harvard Forest LTER site, Petersham, Massachusetts, United States -... | ecosystem: Environmental > Terrestrial > Soil > Temperate forest >... | reverse complement strand
GCCTTACAGCATATTAACAGTCATCCTGCTGATTATTGCTTTTTGTTTGAAATACGCACACCTGCCCGAAATAAAAACTACAGTTAATGAAAAGGCTGTAAACACAGCTATACCAGCAAAAAACAGCTTGAATTTTCTGCTGGGTTTTATCGCTGTTTTTTGCACTGTAGGGTTAGAAGTAATAGCGGGCGATACCATTGGCGTGTATGGCTTATATCATGGTTTAAGTTTAAATATTGCTAAAAGCCTTACTTCGTTTACCCTTGCCAGTACCGTGCTCGGCTATCTTTTTGGCACGTTTGCTATACCTAAGATCATATCGCAGGAAAAGGCTTATTTATATTCGTCATGCCTGGGGGTAGTTATTTCTTTGCTGGTTATTTTTGTACCGGGTTCATTATCCATTGTGTTCGTAGCCCTATTAGGGCTATCTAATGCATTGTTATGGCCTGCCATATGGCCACAAGCCTTAAGAGGATTAAAAGGAGCCCAGTTAAACCTCGGCTCGGCTATACTGATTATGGGTATTGCGGGTGGTGCCATTTTACCATTAGTTTATGGCTGGCTGGCCAGTATAAGCAATAACCAGGTTGCTTACCTGCTGCTTATTCCATGTTATTTATTTAACTTATATTATGGCTTACGTGGCAGAAAGAGTTCTGGTCAAATGGGTTAAAAAATAAAAGCGGATTGAGGAGGCATCTACAGAGCCTTGCACGTTTTATTTAGATTCTATAAACAAGTGGCTCTGCCGGAGCCACTTGCAGGAATCACTTTTTTAAGTTAATTATCCCAGGCTTAGTTCCATAGGAACTTTTGGTTGGTAGAAAATACATTATTAATCACGAGGCGTTCCTATAGGAACGCTTGGTGCAATGTACAATATTATAGCTACCAACCAAATGTGCCGAATGGCACATCTGTAAAATGCTAGATAATGCCGTTAAAGCTATTTCATTTTACTAAAGCACTGATATTGTTTGTTTTAATAAGAAGAAATTATATTTGCCTGTTAAAATTGTTTTAACATATTTGCGCGGGCTTAAATGGACATTGCATGAAGGTTAATATTAGGATAAAAGACATTGCATTAAAGGCCAATGTATCTACAGGTACAGTTGACCGGGTTTTACACAACCGGGGCAATGTAAATGAAAAGGTAAAGGAGAAGGTGCTTAAAATCATCAGCGAGATGAAGTATGAGCCAAATTTTATTGCCCGTGCCCTTGGTTCAAACAAAACCTATCATTTAGCTGCCTTAATTCCCGATTACTCATTTGACGCTTACTGGCTTGCACCCAAATTAGGGATTGAAAAGGCAGAAAAAGATTTGGGTAAATTTGGCGTGCAGGTACACCAGTTTATATTTAATCCTTTTGATGTAGATTCATTTATCAAAGCCGCTAATGATGCCCTGCTCATCAATCCCGATGGCATTGTATTATCACCTATATTTTATCGCGAGGTATTGCCGTTTTTTGAAACCTGGAAAAAGAAAGGCATCCCGTTTGTTTTATTTAATACCCAGATAGCAGAATTTGACCCGTTAAGTTATATCGGGCAGGATAACTACCAGAGCGGGTTCCTTGCCGGGAAACTGATACATTATGGAATGAAAAACCCATCCCCCATACTCATCGCCCACATTGATGAGGAAATCAGCAACGCGACCCACCTTTTGAAGAAAGAACAGGGCCTGCGCAATTACTTTTTGCATAATAACCTTGCCGACCGCTACGATATTTTAAAGATCGAATTAAAGCGGACAGATGTTGCCTCGTTCAAGTCAAAATTAACCGGGATATTTGAAAGCACACCTAACCTGGGCGCTATTTTTGTTACCACATCAAAAGCGCATGAAATAGCCAAATTTGTAGATCAGTATATCACCACGCCGGTAAACATTGTCGGCTATGATTTGCTTCCGCAAAATCTTTATTATTTAAATAAAGGCAGTATTAGTTTTTTAATTAATCAAAATCCAAAAGGACAGGGTTACTGGGCAATCAACCAGCTGGTTGATCATTTGGTATTTAAAAAAGAAGTGGCCCCGATTAAGTTTTTCCCACTGGATATTGTTACCAAAGAGAACCTGAATTACTATATTGATGAGGATATTGTTTAATCCTCAGTAGGTTTGTGAAAGGTTAAATCTCCAAAAAATTCGGGAAGGTGAAAATTGGGTTCTGCTGCTTCAATATTGTTCCAAGTGAGGTAATGAGGTACCGGCAAATCATCTCCGCATTTAAAAAAATTTGCCCGCGCCGTGCTTAATGATAAAGGAGGGTTGTTATGGCGATAAAAAACGCTGTTGGGTATTAGCAAGGTCAATTCCCACTTTATTTTGTCTTTGTCACTGTATAATAAAAAGCTGGTTTTAATCTTTTTGACAATTTCAACATTGGCAACTTCCCTGTCTGTGGTCGAACCATATCCTAAATAGCAGGTTCCGATACAATTAAATTCGAGGTTATAGTATTCTGCCTCCCCGTTAAATGCAATAAAGAATTCAACACATGAATCCTTGTACACCATGTCATTCGGCTGCGTAAAACGCGCCAGTATATCATCCTCAATAACAAAAAACTTTAAAAGAATACAATCATTGCCATATGCCATAGCAAATTCGCATGCGGGCCTGTATTGAAATTCGGGCCATGGTGCATATCCGATCGTATTTTTTTCAAGGCGATCAAGTGATAAAGAAATACTGTCAATCGATGAATGTTGATCGACGGAACGGATAAACGGAACTTCTATACTTGAGCGCGAATCCATATTGATACCAATAGTTGTTAATATTAATTTGTTTTATGGTACCCCATTTTATCCAGCGGCGGAGGTATGAAACCAGGCAGCTTATTATAGATCAACGAGTTCCGCTTTACCCTAAAATCCATCCCCGGATAATCTTTAAATCCCGGGTCGCCAATCGTTTCAAAATTATGCGGATCAAAATAAAACAAGGTGCTGTCGCCTTCAATTGGCTGCTCTATATTAACCATCAAATTCATATAGAAGCGGTTTCTTTGCGGCGCATCGGGTCCTTGTGTTAAGTAATCCTTCAAATCAGGATAGGCAGTTGAATAAGGCGGCTTGTTATAATTTACCGCATCCAGGCGCTTTAAAAACAGACCATCTTTTTGAATTACATTTTTTGCCCAGTTATTCAACCGTTTATCAATATGCAGTGCATAGCGCACGTTTAAGAATATGTTATTGGTATAATTGTTATCCTGACCGCCGCCAATAAATCCGCCTACGGTGCCTGCCCTGTAAAACACATTACCAATTACCGACATGCCGCAAGCGCCATCATCATGATAAATAGCCATGGTTTTATTTTGGCCGCCAAGGTTATGGAAATAGTTATAGCGGACAATATTGCCCCGCTCGGATGGGTCACGGCCATAATAAATAGCACCCATGTCGTCAACTTCGAGGGTGGTATGGTGTATCACATTATATTCGATAATGTGGTTATTGCCATGCAATAAAATGGCTACAGACGGGCTATTATATATCTCGCAATTGGATATAGAATTACCAACACCGGCTATATAAATTGCAGGCCTGTATGTTTTTTCGATACGGTTAAAATCATGAATCTGGCAATTTTTCACAAAGTTATGGGCCGGTTCCAATTTAAGGCGGTTACCGCCGCTTAAATAAATACCGCCCATGCCGGTGTTATAGACCTGGCAATTGATGATACCGTTATTTGTTCCGCCTTCGCTATCAAACGTGGTATTTTCGTAAATATAATTGATAATATCCACCGTGTTTTTCACTACCGGTTTAACGGGCTTATCCGGTTTTTCCGTCTTTTCATCTTTGCTGGGCTCTAAACCTTTTTTACCCATAAATATGGCCATCATACCCAGGTTTGTAAACGTACAGCCATCAATACGGACATCTTTGGTTTTTTCCATATCAATGCCCATACCCCTGCTGCAGGTAAATTGCAGGTTTTTGAGTGATATGTTGCTGACGCCTTGTATGTCTACAATCGGGTCCTCCAGCACCGATAATTCTACGCTTTTCAATTTATCGGGCGGCAGGAAATAAAGAACCCTTGAGGCGCTATCTACATAATACTCGCCGGGGACATCAATTTCTTCGGGAATGTTATAGGCATAATATGCGCGCCACGGCTTACCCGCGCCAAAGCCGTATTTGGTAGGCAATGCGGTGGTTATAATCCTTCTTATGGTATCAATTTTTGCCACGGGGATGGCATCATCCGCATATCCCCACATAAAGAAACCGGTTAGCCAGATTTTTTTAGGCTCTTTCCAGTTAGACGGGCGTGGATCGTTATAGGTAAATGTTCCGCCATGCTTCGTGGTATCCACAGGTTTTACTGTTTTTTTTGATGTGTCGGCCGGTTTGAATGTTACTACGGTCATATCCGTTTCTGATGGTCTTATAGCTATCAGTGCAGGTTTGTTGTCTTCGGTTTTGTTTGCAACTGCTTTTTTACCCGTGTCGGCACTGCCACCATTTAAAACAGAATCAATAGGCACCGTTCCTTTATTGGGCCAGCGGGCTATTTCGCCGGGCTTGCCATTTAAAAATACTTCCATCCAGGATGGCGCCATTGGCCGGCCGAAGCCTACCGGGCGCAATACTCCAGGATCGACTCCTACAGCTTTTAAGTCAATTTCGCGGATCTTATTTCTAAACTCCGGCTGAAACCTGGCCAGCCATTTCTTATCGGTTACGGCTTTGATCAAGTCGTTATTGATGGTTTTACCACCATGCAATATAACCACCTCATTTTTATACGCCTCAATGCTTAACGGCACGGACGAATTCCATGTTTTGCCTTGTATAATCTCCAGGGTTTTGTCGGCATAATAGGTGCCACCCCTAACAATGATCTCAATTTTGCTGGCATCTTTTTTTGAAACACTTTCGGCCAGTTTAAGCGCGTCGGCTATATCATTAACGGGTTGAGCTTCTGTACCGAGGGCTGCACTATTGCCATTTACAGCAACATAAATTTGATGAACTGTTTGCGCCTTTAGCGATAAAGTAGAAACTAAAAGACAGAAAAATAAAGCTATAGTAGTGAAAATGTTTATTGACTTGCTCTTATGGTATTTCATTATTTTCTTTTAAGCACAATTATATATCCTTTCGCGGCTTCGATGTTTAATTCTTTCTCCAGGTTAACCGAGCGTTTTTCCTGGAACTCGGTAATCTCGGGTATTTCTGCAGTAACGTTATCCGGCGAAAGGTTTAAAGTGGCCCAGTTGATTTTAAACCGGCAGTTTTGTGGTTTGTCGGAATAGTTGGCTACCGAAATTAACACTTCATCCCGTCCTTTGTAAATAGTAACTTCTGTTTCGGGGTTATTTGTTTTTATTGGATTGTTCTTATCCCAAAAACCTATCATGTCTTTTTGATCGATATGGTATTCATCCCAAAACTTCCACATGTACTCGGGCGATTTCGCCCTAAACCAACCCAGGCGATCAGTTATTCCATAGTTCATTCCCCGCCAGATGTTGCCCCCTTTGTTCAGCATTTGAGAGGTTAAGCCAAACGGGATACCGCTTATTTCTACCAGCCAGTAATCCGACGCCAGGTCGTAATTCCGGGCCTCTCCTATCCATAGCTGATCGATATAGGGTAACTGATCCATGTATACGTTGAGTGATGACGCATATTTTCCGTATTCGTTGTAGTGGTTCCAGGTGTGCAGGTCGATACGTGCGCCGGGACGTTCACGATCTAAAATTTTCCGGGCACGTTTCATTGTTTCGCGGTCGAGCGCAAGGTCATCGATGTATAAGCCATCAATCGATATGTTTCTGCACATCCAATCCAGGCCCTCGAGATAAAAATTATTCATGCGGCTATCCGGCGAGGTCAATACGGCCAGGTCCTGCCTGCCTTTATACTTTCCGTGGGTAAAGGTGGCCACCCAACCTGGTATAAAGTTTTCTTTTAAATTTTGCGCCAGCCATGGATGCACACCTTTAGGATTTACCAGCGTACGTGTTTTTATGCCGGGCCCGGGCATTATAATCTCGCTGTCCAGGCTCCGCATGGCCCATATTTCTTTAGTATTGACTGAAATTTCGCGGGTAGTGTAATATATTTTTGCTTTTAAGCCGTGCGCATGTGTGCTGTCGATAAACGCCTTCAAATCGGGTAAATTCTCGTCCATATAAGGATAATCAAGGAACGGGTAGATATCTTTTTTATGATGGATATTAATAATATTGGCGCCATGCTCGAGCGCGGTATTGATAAAATTTTTAACGGTGTCGATATCGGTGTGGTAGTACCTATCATTAAATTGCACGCTTTTATTGATCACTTTAAAAGGCGTAACCAACAAGTCGAAATTAAAATGATAGGTTTGGCCCTTGTGCAATACTCTGTCGCCCGAATAAGCATTTAATAAAGTGCTATTATTTGAGGTATTAATATCAATGCCACCCTTTTTACCGTTCCCCCATGATTCGGGCTCATGTAAGGGCCCGAACGAGTAGTAGATATTAACCAGTTGCCGGCGATAATTTGCGCCTTTAAATTTAATTTTCAGTCCGCCGTTTACGCCGCCCATCCAAACTTCATCCTGGTCCTTGTTAAGTACGTCCCATTTCCAGTTCCATTTATCCGGCCGTAGGCCGCCCTCTTTATCCAGGCCCATCATATATTTTGACTTTTCCTTTTGCATGGGCAGTTCTAACCTGATATCGCTGACCTGGATATCTTTTGTCGGCGTAACATCCAATTTATAGCCCATATATCCATCGTATTCGGCAGTTCCGTGCACGGTGATGTTAACGTCGGGGTTTTTTAGCAGCGTTGTCCAGTTGGTTGCGCCCGGGGCTTCGTCGGCATAAGTTGTAGCCGATGGGGTGAACGCCAGTTGTTTACCACCCGCTTCCACAATAAACTTCATTTTATTTGCTAAAACAGGTTCGTTGTTTGGAAGAATGTGTGCATTATTATTATCAAAATAAGTTTCAATATCCTCAGGCAACCCCTCTTTTGAAAGCGTAATGCTACGGCCCAGTATCTTTATTAAATTATCGGTGCGATTTAATTGCTGAAAGCCGTTGGTAATATCATTATCCAGCCCGATACGCGAGTTAAGCCAGGCCAGGCGCGACAGTTTAGCCTCATGATCAAAGCCATGATCGGGTATTTTGGTGCCTTTAATATTTATAGTAACAGATACCGCGGTTGGCGCAAGCCCGGCAGGAATTATTTTAACTGTACCTTTATAGGTACCGCTGGCATTATCAGGCACTTGCACACCAAACCATAATGGTAAAACATGTTTGGCGGCCAGGTTTACTGTTTTTTTATAGGATTTACCTGTAAAAGCAACGCCTTCCGTATTAAAGCAGGTTACATCGGTAATGGTATTTTGACCGGAATTTTTCAATTCGGTAAAAACAGTACTGATATTATTTAGGGCTCCTGTTGCAGCATAGACACCGATCTGAAAAACATAATACTCGCCGGGCCGGGCGGTACCTTCAAACGATGTTAGCTGCGAGGCGGTGCGTTTCAGCCATATTTTGGGCAATGAGTCTAATAAGCGAATGGAGTTTTCCCTGCTTTCGGGAAAAGTAAGATACTTTTTACCCGGGAAATGTTTTAAATAGGCGTTTACCTCTTTAGGATCGGCAGGCACCGACATGATAGTTGGTCTTAAACCAACATCGCCGGTTAACTCTGTTTCCCTTATCGCATCTACATCAATAGCGTGCTTTTGTTTATCGGTATTTTGACCAAACGCGCTTGCAGATCCGCAGACTAACAGTATCAGTAAGATTCTTCTCATTATATGTGTATTAATTGTATTAATCTAAAATAACGCTTTTCAGCAGGTCATTGAGATACTTATAGGGCGGCTACGCCTTGTATAAAAGTATCCATATCGGTTGTACTATTTATGACATTTAAACTGGCTGTTCAAAAATATAAATAAATTAATAAAAAAAATAAAATAATTGTGTGCGCACACAAATTGTTTTTATATATTTGTTTGCGCACACAACAAAACCTATTTGTCTTCGTGCATTAACCAATATTATATTCCTTTTATCGATAAAACTTTTATGCAGCCAGGTTCGCTAACAATTCATGATCTGAAAGAAATTGTAAATCATTTTAAAATCAATGGCGAAGCTGAGCGAATTTACCCTTATGGTTCAGGGCATATTAATGATACCTACCATGTGGTTAATACTAACCCCGCATTGCCCGATTACCTGCTGCAGCGTATAAACGCCTATGTTTTTAAAAACATCCCCCTGCTTGTTAATAATATAGAAACTGTTACCACTCATATCCGGAATAAACTCAATAACATCCCGGGTGCAGATGCGGACAAACAGGTTTTAACGTTGATTAAAACGAAAGCAAACGAGCCTTTTTTAAAAGACGCTACAGGGAATTACTGGCGGATGTATCTTTTTCTTAAAAATACCAGGTCATATGATTTGGTAACTACGGATCACCAGGCTTACGAAGGCGGACGGTCATTTGGCGAGTTTCAATTTTTATTATCAGACCTGGATGCAAAATTACTTGGTGAAACCATTCCTGATTTTCACAATATTGAAACACGCCTTGCAAAGTTTAAAGAGGTATTGCTTGCCGACAGCGAATTACGCGTTAAAGACGCCGTTGACGAAATTGCGTTTGTTAACAGGCGCAAACAAAGCATGGGTGCGATATTAGCGTTAGGACGTAAACGTAAATTACCATTACGCATTACCCATAACGACACCAAGTTTAATAATGTATTGCTTGATAGTAATGATTGCGGGCAATGTGTAATAGACCTGGATACCGTAATGCCCGGCTACATTGCTTACGATTTTGGAGATGCTATCCGCACTATCGTAAATACCGCAGCCGAAGACGAGGCCGACACCTCAAAAATCAACATTAACATTTCCTTCTTTGAGTCATTTACGAGGGGCTTTTTAAAGAAAACCGCTCAAATCTTAACCAACGAAGAGGTAGGCTCCTTACCACTTGGGGCTTTATTACTGCCTTATATAGTAGGTGTAAGATTCTTAACTGATCATTTGGAAGGTGACAAATATTTTAAGATACGTTTTCCGGGGCATAACCTGCAGCGTGCACGCGCCCAGTTTGAACTATTAAGGAAGCTGGAAGATAATTATACCGAACTGGAAACCATAGTTTTCCGAACGGCGCAGGAATATGGTACAACAATGCTTATCAATAACTAATTATAATTAAACCCAATGACCAACCAATTTAAAAACAAGGTGTATGAAGAAAAACAGACTTCTATCATGTTATTCCTTTAGTTTAAGGATAACAAAAATAGTGCTATCATGTGCAATTTTTGCGATGATGACACTTATCAGCTCCAGCTTATGGGCGCAAACCGTACCCATCAGGGGTAAAGTAACAGACCAGGCAACTGGTGAAGCATTACCCGGAGTAGTTGTGAAGGCTTCAAACGGCACTTCAGCAGGAACAACAGAAAATGGAACTTTCACTATCCAGGCCGATCCGAAAGGCACGTTAACATTTACTTATTTGGGGTATATTACCGGTGTTGTTCAAATAAGCGGGCAGGCAACGGTTAATACTGCATTAACTGCAAGTAACAAAACAATGAATGAAGTTGTTGTTATAGGTTACGGAACCCAGAAAAAGAAAGATGTAGCAGGTGCAGTTACGCACGTTGACCTGGAAGGTACGGCTAAAGAGACCGTTCAATACGTTAACGCGTTGGAGGCTTTACAAGGTACATCAGGCATAAACATTGGCGCATCTACCTCTGCCGGCGCTTCGCCTTCCATTCAAATTCGCGGGCAAAATTCAATCACCGCTAACAACAATCCTTTAATTGTAATGGATGGAGTAATTTTTAACGGCGATTTGAATGAGATCAATATGGATGATATTGCTTCATATGACGTGTTAAAAGATGCCAGCTCTGCAGCTATTTATGGTTCGCGTTCGGCAAACGGCGTTGTGATTATTACAACCAAACGCGGCAAGACAGAGAAACCTGAAATACGCTTAAACGCTACTTACGGCATACAAAGCTGGACCCGCCAGCCCGATATGCGTAACGGCCCTGAGTATATCCAGTTGAGGCAAGATTTGGCTGCTGCCAAAGGATCTGCTACGGATATTCCAAGCGTTTTTCAACAGTCGCCATTAGAGTTACAAGCCATCAACAGCGGTCATACCATGAACTGGTTGAAAGATGTGCAGCAATATGCACCTAATGAAAATTATGACCTGAGCGTGTCTGGCAAGTCAGGTAATACAAATTATTATACTTCGGCCGGATTCACTAAACAAAATGGTGTATTGGCTAATGATTACTACAGCAAACCAAATGTTACTGTAAAAGTTGAAAGTGACATTACCGACTGGCTTACTTTTGGTGTTAGCGGTTATTATTCAGAAAGGGATTATGACGGTATTGCTGCCAATTTGTACATGGCTACCTATTTATCGCCATACAGTTATAAATATGTGAACGGCAATAGCGGCCAGTTGCAGCATTATCCGCAGGGAAGTGCTTCAAATTTTAACCCTTACTGGGGTAACCCAAGCACCAGTACTTTAGGTCCTATTGATGATAATATGGAACGTTATTCAAGCATCAGGGGAATTGCCTTTTTAAATGCTAAGGTTCCGTTTATTCCGGGCCTTGCTTACCGGTTAAATGTAACCGGCGACAGGCAAACGTCTGATATTGCTAACTTTCACCATGAAACAGCCGAAGAGAATACTTTATTGCCTGGTGACATAGCTAACCCAAGCCAGTTTTTAGCAAAGGCTTATGGTAACAAAACACAAGGTTTAACCGGTTCATATGTGTTAGATAACTTGTTAACTTATAACCGCCAATTCGGTCCTCATCATATTGATGCGTTAATAGGTTATACCCGTGATGATATCAACACCCAAACACTTGGAGCATCCGGCAGTGATTTTAGTGCATTTGGTACCACTTCGTTAAGCTATTACGGGCTGCAAAATGCAGGTACTCAAAAAACTTCGAGTACCTATACAGAAACCAGCAATGTTGGTTACCTGGGGCGCCTGAATTATAATTATAAAAGCAAATATTATGCTACGGTTAACTTTCGCAGGGATGCTAACTCTGCATTTGCACCAGGGCATAAATATGGTGACTTCCCGGGTGCTGAAGTGGCATGGGTAGCGACTGAAGAAAGCTTTATGAAGAACATCAATTGGTTGGATAACTTAAAATTAAGAGCTTCCTATGGCCGTACAGGTAACCAGGGTATCACCGCCTACTCTACTCAAACATTAGTAAGCGGCTCATCACTTGGTTCAGGTGTTAATGCTGGTTACACGGTGTTTAATGGTGTTTCTACAGGTTACACTTATCCATACCAGCTTGGTAACCAAAATATAACCTGGGAAACTACAGCAGCCTTAAACTTTGGCCTTGATTTCAGTTTATTCAAAAGCAGGCTGACAGGTACGATAGATGTTTATAGCAGCAAAACTACCAACGAATTGCAACAAGTGAATTTGCCTGTTTTTACCGGTTATCCTTCTGTACAATCAAATTTAGGCGAAGTGCATAACAAGGGCCTTGAACTAAGCTTAACCTCGGCTAATATCAGGAGTTCTAACGGTGGTTTTAGCTGGTCAACCGGTTACGGTTTCTGGATAAACAGGAATAAGCTGATTCATATAACCGGCATTATAAACCCTGCTACAGGGGTAGAAAGTGACAATATTGGCAGTAGTTTATTTATCGGCAAATCATTAGGCGCTATTTATGATTATACACCAATTGGCATTGTACAGGCTTCAAATACGGCTTATATTGCCGCAAACGGTGCTGTACCAGGCGACGTAATGTTTAAGGATCTAAACGGCGATGGTAAAATAACCCCTGCCGACCGCTCTGTTATTGGTTATGATAATACCAAACCAAATTACAGCATGAACCTGTCTAACACATTTACCTACAAAAGCTTCCAGTTATACTTCCAGATAAATGCCATACTTGGCGGTAATGGTTATGACCTGGCAACCAATATCCGTGGATTGGACCCGGGTGCCGTACAGGTAGGTAACTGGTTAAATTTACCTTATTGGACACCTTCTAATCCGGAGAATAAATATCCAAGGCCAAACTATGGCAATCCGTTAAATTATGGTTTTTATCAAAACACAGGTTTTGCGCGTTTGCAAAATGCTTCATTTAGCTATATGTTTCCTA
>Ga0207032_1235_pt1 | contig 12390 bp, 12 predicted proteins | sample Alteio_BWMinCont_38_FD_153308 | JGI IMG/M metagenome (GOLD analysis project Ga0207032, IMG submission 153308) | Enriched cells from forest soil in Barre Woods Harvard Forest LTER site, Petersham, Massachusetts, United States -... | ecosystem: Environmental > Terrestrial > Soil > Temperate forest >... | reverse complement strand
AAAGATGATCCTCTTATACCATTTACAGCAGTTCCCAAAGCAAATGAAGTATCAATTGCAGTCACTTTAGAGATATCCGAAGAGGGTGGGCATGTTGGGTTTATTACCGGAAAATTCTTTTGGCAGCCAGAATATTGGCTAGAGAAACGAATATTGAATTATTTAATTTACAATTTATAGTTTATTCGACTTCCTGCTCAAGGATGCGACTTAATTGACCCAATAAATAAAAAGGAATGGAAACTAATTTATAAATTTATGTCATTATACCCAGTTTTTATATTATATTCAATAAAAGAAGGTGTTCTTTTTCTACTTTTAATAAAATATATGGCCTTCTTTTATTAATATTCTTATAAAAGAATGGGTTCTTTTTTGAGACAATTTTAAAGAATTAATTTATCTGTTTGATATTTAACAATATTTTTTTATAAATGTTTACGATTTGTAACTTTAAAGCCCGGTCAAAAACTTTCTAACTTCTTGAACCATCTCATCGATGGGAACCATTCCATCGATAACCAAATCAGCTTTCATCTTCAACTCATCATCGAAAAATAAAGGTCTAGAATGTAGTAAATAAAATTCAAGCTCCTCTATAAGCTCATCCTTGGACTTAGCATTTCCTTTAAAATCACGAATGAGTCTTCTACCCAAACTTACATCCAAGGGCACCTCAATATGAACGCAAGTATCGATATATTGTCCTGTTTGTGCGTGTAAAAGTCCGAGGGGGGCATCGAAAATAATATATTCTGTTGGGTCAAGTAATATATTTAATGTGGGATGTACAATAGAATTATTATGTTTCAAAGTTTGAAGAACCTTAGCTAATCCTTCGTAATTCCACTCATTGTAATTTTGACCCCGGTTGTACCAATCCACATAATCTTCTGGTCCCTGAGATATATCATCAAAATCATCCCAGCATATCATCGTTGCTTGTAAACTATTGGCCAAGGTCTTAGCAAGGGTTGTTTTCCCTGCTCCAGTTTTCCCAGTGATTCCTATAATTTTTGGTATCATACACTCTCTTTGGAATCTAGTTTTTTTACCATGAAATGTGCCTTTTGGCCTGAAAAAACTCCACTCTCTTCCATTAATATATCATGTTCAAAACCTGCTTTTGCATCAAAATTCAACTACACTCACCAGAATACAAGCCATGCGGTCCTAGTAGAGCTTTAATGACTGATTTTGAAGGATCAACTGGCTTAATCAGTCTAGCCCTTCTAACACACGCCATATTTTTTGATAAACTTGTCCTTTATCGGTTCCAAGTGCTTTAACCCAAAAATTGGCATCTGCCTTTCGCAACATATCACGAACTTCAATCAAGGGACGATGACTTTCATTTCGCAGCTGTACAGCCAACGGTCCCGCTGCCATACGAGGAATACCGAGTAAACGCAAGGCAATAGCATTCTCATCAGAAACACCGTAATAAACCTGTGAAGCTAGATTATTCAATACCTGTCGTTCATCCTCAGGAATATCGCTTCCGGTGATTGACAATAACGCTCCCAAACCCCAAGCGGCTGTTTGCGTTAGCCTGCCAAAAAGATTCTGACCGCAGATGGTTAGTGCGTCTTTTCCATCACGTCCCTCTTTAGAGAAATGTCGCTCTGCAATATCCGGTATTGAATCACCTTTGACCCAGTCCTTGAGAATCAAGGCCAACTTTTCACCATTTGGCCCATCTGTCCCAGTGACTTCTGCAAGTTTTTCTCTGAGTTCAGGCACCTTCAGCAAAACACCCATCATCTTTTTCAAAGTATCGCTTTTTTTATCAAACAAAGTTTCGGCATTCCAGACATCTTTTCCAATTCCTTCTTCTCCCGCGGCTATCATTGCTGATTTAATGCTTTGCAATGAAAATCCCGTGCTATCAACCAACTTCAATGGTTGGTTTGGTCTGCTCAAATAATCTGCATAACTGCGAATACTGTTAAGCAACCGATTGGCCTGGTTAGCATTTGCTGCTCGGAGCTTGCCAAACCCGAATGTTCCACGCAAAATCTGTTCAACTTGATCTGCAAAAGCCTGAGGCTGTCCCATTTGCCGATAGGTGTGAGCCAGATATTGTAAAAATGCCGACCATTCAGGCTTGAGATAAACGATGCGGCCTAAATCATCGATTAAATCACCAGCATCGGCAACAAGACGGATCAGAGCAGAATTAAGTGCACCTATCTGCTTGTTGATGAATTCTTTAAGCTTAATGGCCTTAAGATCATTATCAGCAACCAGGACAATTACACCCAGACTACCCTGATCTACGCGTCCGGCACGTCCAGCAATATTCCAGAAATCTGCAGGAGGCATATCTTGTCCGTATGGATATTGATGAGATGCCATCACAACACCTGAGACTGGAAAATTAACTCCTTGGGCAATTGTTGTCGTTGCCACAAGGTAATCCAGTTTCTCATTTTCAAATAGCCATTCCATTAAGACGCGAGTTTCATCAGACAAGCCCGCATGATGCACACCAATTCCATGGGAAAGCAAATCGATCAGCTGAAAGTCCTGTCCCATTTCTAGCGCAAGGAATTCTTGTACTATTTTTACCTGCTCAGAAATATCCGGATGCGGTTTCATATTGTCTTTAAGTTTTTTTGCCAAGGACCATACCCAATCTGGCCTGCCATGCATAACAATTACTGGACCTCGCTTCACAAGTTCTTTTGCCGTGGCAGCAGCTACCTCTGATTGATCAGACATTTGTCTGAAAGTTTTTTTGCAGTTCGGATCTTTGCTGAGCAAAATCACTTCATCTACTGCCAGGGTGGCGCGAGTGGTGTGAACTGTTTCTAAGTTAAGCCGATAATCGTAACTCTTTCCTTTCTGCTCTCCCTTCTCTGGACTCACAACACCGATAACTCGATCATTAGGCTGCCAATCCATTGCCAAACTAATATCATCCGAATTAGCATCTCCTAGCCAACGCGCTACCTCTCGGGCATTGCTAATGAATGGAGTCAGCAATAGAAATTGAGCAACGCGGCATTCTACATTGATCGTTGCAAGTAGCAATTCTAATTTAAGACCTCGTGCACCTTCTTGAATATTATGAGCTTCATCAACAACTACAAGTGTCAGAGGACGACCAATCTTTTTTTCCCAATCTTGACGGAGCATTAGATCAAATTTTTCTGGCGTTGTAACAAGAACGCGAAACTCACGTTCTTTACTTTTTTCGAGCAGTAATTCAGATTCCACTCCATCAATTTCGAGCGCTGGGCTAACTTGTTCCACGACCACTCCAAGCGGCTCAAAATCACGGCGAAGCCGCCGTGCAATTTGCTGCACCAATATGCGAGTGGGTGCAAGATAAACCACCCAACCTCGTTCATAGTCAAATTGATTCAGTGCTTGAAGAATGCGAAATTGAGCAATCAATGTCTTACCGCTTGAAGTAGGTAGGCTTACCACTACAGCACGACGGCTGGAACCCAGCAAACCTTGCTCGGCCAATGCACGACGTTGAGGTGGCAAGACATCAAACAGCGCTTTATCTCCTCTACCCCGCTCAACCAGAGTGCGAACGAAATGGGTAACACGAGAATTTACTGCACGAGTGACCGTCCAGATAGCATTGTTCGCCAATTGCCGCGCAGTTGCGGCCAACAAACGGGTCAGAGGCTCCAACTGGAAGGCTGTAAGGCAATCACATACTGCAATGGCACGATCAAAGTGAGTATCTAAAAGATTGTTAATCTGATAATTACCATCAACTACACCGTCTGTAATATAAAGAGCAAGAATTTCCGCAGCTTTTGCTAAATGGTAAAGCGTCATCAATTCTAAGGCAGCGGCCTTTGCATTATTGTTTTCAGTGTTTTTTAGGTACTTTAGCTCGAACGTTTTTTGTGCCTGACGCAATCTTGCAATGCGATCTAGAACTTCATCACGATCGGTCCATCCTTGTTTCCGAATCAATCGCAACCAAACATCAATAATCGTACTCAAGGTACGCGTCCGCCAATCCTCAGATTCAAGCTCCAAAGTAGGGCATTGTTGCTCACGCAAATGGCGTGCTGCATCAGCACCAAGATCACCCAATACCGCTAAAGCACTCTGCCGTAATCTCAACTCAGCTTCAACCAACACATTTTCTTTTTTGGGTAATACTCGATAGAGACGATAAGCATTTGCCGCAGTTTTTCGCATAATATGCAGTTGTTCATTCTCAATGGGAGAACTGAGCAACAAATCCATTACAACGGTTTCCATAGCTTGAGCGATACGTTCAATGAGTTCATAATCTACATTCTTCGGTATGCTCTGAAGTTCGCTCAAAACTTGGACGCGCGTTGCCTCGTGCAACACATTGGTTCGCATTTCTCCGAGAGAGTCGAGCATCCAATGGTTCATTCTGCACCACCTGCATGGACAAGATCAGGAAGACTTGAAACCGAACAAGGAATATAAAGTGCTAGCAAATGACAAGAGGCAGGAGCTTGAAGAATACTTCCTAGGTGTTGACCCCGTCTACGAAGGTCCCCCTCGTCAGGCTGAGTATCACGTATCAACACTCCAAACAGTGACATTGCTTTATTACCAGATTCAAGTAGTAAACTGATTGCAGCCTTAAAGTGCGGCTCAGCATCGTTATCACGACAACGTGGTAACAACCATCGGAGTAGTGTATACAGCAAATTCAAATCACTAGCTAGTTTTTCTAATTGATGCGACATACCACTCCGACTGCTCATTACCTGAGGTGGAACATTGTTTTCAGAGGAGCTTTTCACTTCTCCTAATACCAAGCGTGTTTCACCATCTTGGATCATAAATCCCACCAAATCAGCCCCAGGTAAGCTTGCTTGTGGCGTACGCTTATCACGCGCCATATTCCAAGGCAAGATCACCGCGTGTTCACGGATTAGCCAAGCCTCAGCCAATGCCTCACTTACGGCCCATGCGCGTTCTTCAGGTGCGGAGCTTCCAAGATGGCCTGAAGGTTTTGCTGTTCAAACCCAGTAGAGGCAAGGCTACTCAGTAGCGATTTAAAGTTGGCCGCTTCTTCTTCATCATTCAAACGTGCAGCAACTTCTTCAATCAAAAAAGTATTAAATTCATCGCCATTGACAAACCGCAAGCCATTCCAAGTCGTAGTTCCTTGAGCATTACCATAGGCAAGCGTATGCATAATTGATATACCTATATTAGCAAATTGCTAATCACTTTTTTGAGTTTATATAAAGTCACACCATGCCCCTTAATCATGCCAGTACTAAAATTATCCATAATATACTGTCGAATAAACCTTTTTACACTACTTTGACCCATTAGGCTTTCCGTATTTTATCCTAAGTTAATCAAACCAACTAAACTGATGACCTAATCTCCCACAGTCAACTTCTATTCTAAGCCTTCTATTTGTGCAAATGGTTGTGTTCCATACTGAGAAGGAGAACGAAAATCTACACTGAACTCATGACGAGATTCAGGCTTATCTAAGGCAAGTCGATGTCGAATAACTTGGTGAAGATCATATGCATTTCGACCATTTTCTGAAATGTTTCCTATTCCTAAATTACCATCCTCGCCCATCCCAGTTAATAAATACTTTAACCTGGTTAAAATTTTTTCTGCTTCCTTTACGTTTTCAGGCTTAGCATCCCAAAAAAGATCTATTATTTCTTGAAATTGGCCACCAATAATTCTAGAGTGGAAATCCAGCGCTTTTGATATAGTTTGAGCTTGCTCTCTATTCAAAGTAATTTGATATTTTTGAAACTTCACAATACTGCTCTCCTATCGTTAGGGTTTAAGAACACTCAATCGCTAACCCCTTCCTCAATTCCTTTCCGTATTATTTTAGCTTCTCTTCGCTTTCTCTTTTTTTCTTTCTGTAACTTGAATATAGCCAAGTTTTTTAACAAAACTCCTCTATTTATTATTTAGAGTGGTTTCATTTTCTGCATTTTTTTCCTCACTTCAATAATGTGATACAAAATCTACGCTTATAAAACCTGTGTGTCAAGAGCATGGATACCCATAATGACATTTCTAATTTAAAAAAATTTGAATAAATTGCGCTACTATCTAAGCTTCGCTGAGGATTGATGAGACCATATTAATCACGAATTAATCACGAACAAAAAAAACCACGGATCAAGGTCATTCCCTCATCGTGCTAAATATAAAGGTTTCGCTATCAGCCTTGATAGAAAAATAATCATTACTAAAAATACCATTTTTAAATGACTCATAGTCTATATACGGCCTTGCGTGTTCCGGAAGAACAACACCACATTTCTCATTAAAGAGATTCATTGCAAAATCTAGCTCATCGGAAAATTTCCCTTGATAATGATTCACCATTGCCTCTTCCGCTAAAGAAATATCATTATCAAAATACTCTAAAACTTTAACACTCCATTTCCCATAGGTTACGAGGAAAATAGCTTTTTGCCGGATTTGTTCAATATCCTCATATTTATCCAAGAGAATTGATTCAAAACCCTCGAAAGCAAGAATGGACCACTCTACTGCATGCCTCGCAGGACTTTTCGTGAGCATATCGTTTATCTTGCCGTAAATGCATTCGATATCTTGGGCCATATTAACCCAAACACCGTGGAGTATGCCTAAATCATATGAAGCTGTACAGATAACACATATTCTGGGGGCCTTTTCTATGTTATGTCTTCCAGAAATAATGAGATGAAGATTGTCAAGGGAGTGGAATTTGCTTAAGCTGTTATCAGCCATGTTTGGACTCCTCTTTAGTCTGAACTGGTTAGGGATGTATTGATGCTGGAACATCTTTACATCCCGCTTAGTTTTTCAACCTCAAAAACTTAATTGTCATTATAAATAAAAAATTAATCTTTTCAAATATTTTTTTAAAATTTTTTTAGAGTATATTCTTTGAAACATCACAAATCCAATATTCAATCTAAGTGAAATCTTCATCAGTAACAGAATTTTCAGTTTTTTTATCCTGTTTATCTTGGAAAAAATCTGAGTTTTCTAAAAATTTCTGAAATGCTCCATGCATTTGCTCAACAAAATTTTCGTATTCTTTTGCTTGCTTGGCATCAGTGATTGGTTGATTTATAAATACCACCTCTAATTTTTTATCCTGATGCGTCAATGTAATACATTTTTCTTGAAAATCATTCATACGTAAGCTCCTTTTTCAGTCGGTGACAATTCGTCACAGATTGATTACCTTCTTTAATTAATCGTTTATTGACCTGACACGATCTCAAGATAGCCTCTAACCTTTTAAACAATATTTTCGAATTATAATGTTTAAAAACAAAACCTGTCAATAGTGTAAAATGTGTTTACAAGAATATTGTAACCTGTGATAAAGTTCGATATACTCTGCCAATGCATCATATACAAACAGCATTACTAAGGCTTCTAGAACACCAAGATCTTGGTGTGTTGAGCTTGCGGCAAATTGCCAAATTGCTTGGTGTTGATGACAAACCCCAGATTATAAAACACCATTTGTTCCAATTAGAAAAAGCGGGGCTTATACAAATTAATTTCGAAAAAAATGTCATCAAAACAACCAAACGAGGATTCTGCCCAGAATCTGCTAATAATTTACTGTATTCAATTCCCATAGTTGGGGCTGCAAATTGTGGCCCAGCAAATTTATTTGCTAATGAGCGAATAGAAGGATACCTAAAGGTCTCTGGTAAACTTCTCCCTCGGAATAAACAGTATCTTTATGTACTAATCGCTAGCGGATCATCTATGAATCTTGCAGAAGTGCGTGGAGGGTTAACCATTGAAAGTGGCGATTTTGTGGTTATAGATAGCTCCTACAAGAAACCCAAGAATGGCGATATTGTTGTTGCTGTTATCGACAGAATGGCCACCATAAAGCGATATAGAGAAGATAAAAATTACAATCGAGTAATCCTTGAAGCAGAATCCACAGAAAATTACCTCCCAATATTCTTACACCTAGAAGATGATTTTATAATAAGTGGAAAAGTTATTGATGTTATTAAAAAACCTAAATAAAGGATAAATCATTGTGACAATACAAAGACTTTCATCCGAACTAGGGATAAAAGAATGAAAATCTCCTTACTTTTATTAAAAGCAACCTGGAATTCTCTGTTCATTGTGACAGAGCCAAGTCAAAATTCAGTTGTCAAGGAATCCTTGACAACTGCCAGTGAAGTGAAAAATTACAAAACGACACAATTCGCATACAAAGTTAAATAAGTCTTAAGGAATTAAAATGCATTTACCCATTAATATTTCTAATCTACTGCATGAATCCGTCGTTGAATCAGATCGTATTGAATTTAAGAAGGACTGGAATCCAGAGTCTAGAGGCCCTAGATCAGGCCTCAGATCAGGCCTCAGATCAGGCCTCAGATCAGGCCTCAGATCAGGCCCACCTAAATGAAACCTATTACACTAAAAGTCATGAATGGGAACATGAGAAAGAATGGAGGTTATTTAAAGAAATAGAATCCCCCTGCGAAAGTATGGAGAGCGACGCTAATGGATTTCCAGTTGTACTTTTTCAATTACCTATAGATGTTATTTCAGAAATAATAATAGGTTGCCGTGCTACTCCTGACCTTAAAAGAAAAATTCATGCTCTAGCGAGAGAAAAATATTCCGGTGCAAAGGTTAAATATGCTGCTATGAGTCCAAGCAAATATGAATTAATTATTACTAGTTAATTCTATTTTATTTTCTACCTAAAAAACTATTGATTATGTTGGCTTTTACTTCCAAAAATGAAAGCCTATAAAATACGTTATATTTAACCTCTGATTTAATTTAACAATGTCCGAGTAGTGTCTAACAAAGTCGTACTCAAACCCGCAAATCTCCCGCAAGCTTTTTGAAAAGGAAGCTCTTTTTCTATAAAATCCAATTCTCTCAATCGCTCCATTGGCCGCGTTAAAGACGTGCTGGGTTGATTTAATCGACCAGAAATTTCAGACAACTTATGCGCACCAAAGCCAATAACATCTAAAATAGGACGCAAAGCTAATGCGAGAATTTCATATCATTTATTATGCAACAAAACATTATGTTTGGTTGCATAATAAAAATAAACATGCTGTATATAAATATAGCCTCATATGCTTAACCGATGGGTTAGGCAAAAATTTGATAATATGATATGCTGGCCATTACAATAAAATTTTTTAAAATAATAGTATTTTCAATTATAAATGTAGAAGATGATAGATATATGTTTACTGACGAAACAACCGTTGTACCTGCATCTACGCCACCGCGCAAACGAGAAGGAAAAGAGGCTGAATTAATCTGCATTTTTGGGAAACCCAGGGATGTTCCAACACTTCCCTTTGTAAAAGTTGAGAACCAAAAAAAACCGCAAAAGGCGTCAGAATTTTTAAGCGATATTCAGAAAGATAGGCCAGAAGCAAAAGAACTTTTTGAAGGTTTTTATGTGAGGGCAAAAGATGAAAAGCGATATCGAGACCTCTGCAAAGTACTGATTGCGAAAAAAAATTATTATCTCGAACTGAACTCCAAGGAAGTCATGAGGAGATCCCTCATGACCTCTCAAAAAATGGAGGTCATCAACAAAAAAGGAGTATTGGGACGATTGCTTTTATTAGATGAAACCGTCGAAAAAGATGATTTTTTGAATTACGCGGGTATATTCACCTTTAGGGATGAGGGAGATCCCTTAGATTGGGAAAAAAGCGATTATCTTGCTGCCGTATGTTTGAAACCCTCAAATTTAGTCGTCGACGCAAGCGAAAGTTTTAACTTAAGCGCTTTCATGGCACATGGCCCTAGTAAGACTGCCATTACCTTTTCGAAGGGTTGGGATAAAAAAGCAGCTTTTGAAAGTTTTGAAATAAGAAATATATTGGTTGAAGATCTTGGAATTATCATTCCCGCGCAGGTTGCAATGAAAAGAATCGTGGCAAGCAAAAAAAATAAGAAAGTCGTCCTGACAGATTATTCTTCGGGATTTTGGGCAAGAAAAGGCATTTGCCCAGAAATTGTAACGGAAGAAGTTGAAATCATTCCCAAAGAAGTTTATCAATATAATGAATTTGTTTCTGAATATAATTTTGATTTTCCAGGAATACCAAAAACCTCCCATTCGAGCAATGGTTATAAAGAGTGGGCCATTTTTGTAAAAGAAAATGCTACTCGACAAAAGGAAAAGAACCCCTTTTTGAGTCTTGGTGTAAAACAAATACTTCATTTGAGTGAACCTACCGTAGATCAGCACTTGAAATTGAAAAGGAAGCCTTTTGTTATTCTGAATGCAGATGTCTTTATTTCATCCGAAAACATTCAGCAAATTTTAGATAAAATTATTGAATCGTTGCCTTGGGAATTTAAAGGCTTATTCCAAGGTTACAAGAAACAAGGCACAGACGTCTTTGCTAACGGTCCAAAAGAGTGTTACATTATCTGTAAGATAGTCATGGCTTCTGACCTTTACTTGCCCTGTATCCCCGCTTTAAAAGCCAAAGGGATCAGTTCGAAAATGTTTGATGCAAAGGAAACGCATGAAAACGAAGAACACCCAGTTGATGTAGAATTTAGATTAGCTGCCCCAGGGGTTTCTCGGATGCAACTTACCGCCAACAGTATCTTTAGATTAGCTTTGCGCTGGGGCATATGTTCTTTAAGGCCAGGTTTGGAGCTCTCGCCTGATCGAACGGCTGTGGTCCAAAAACAAATTGAATTCAAAAACGACTCAGAAACCGAAAAAACAGATTCAACGGTTGCCACTGTTGCAACTTCCTATACAGATATTGGATTCCAGCCAGCTTTGCTGTTTAGGTTTGAGACGATGCCCGATAAGGATTATTTACAGTATTTGGAAAGGATGGCGAAACCCGAAAAAACTTCACCTGCGGAACTTCTAAAAAATACTTAGGAAACCAAAGTAGAGCGGCTGAGTTAAATTATGTCATTCATTTGCTTCTCGCATACTATGTTTACATACAGTTAAATTGTGCCGACGCGTCGGCACAATTTGATACCCATCGTCGCCTTAAATAGATATGTTTGATCAAATTGATTCTATCATTTACCTAAAATTCGCAAATTCTTAAATTTATACCACCGCATAAACTGTATACATTTACAGTTATTTATGCATGATTTTTTAATAAACATACTGTCGATCTAATCCATCTCATATAATTTGTTATCAGTTATATTATTATAGATGTTTGATAAATAAAGTATTTACTATTATATTTGAATGTATTTTTACTAAATTTATTTTGCATATTACATTCCATCGTGCTAAATTTATTAGCATGAAACCGCAGAGACATGTTGAATTATTAACAAACTTAACTCATGGCAAAGTCTATCGCCGAAATGAGCTTACTTCTTATTCTACTTCAGTAGATAGAGAATTAAAGATGCTTGGTTCAAATGGAACACTAAAAAAGGTGGGGCCAGGGCTTTATTATTTCCCTAAACAATCACGTTTCGGGGTTTTACCACCCAATGAACAAGAACTCTTGTCCAAATTTTTAAAAACCGATAATTTTTTATTGGTATCTCCAAATTGGTATAATTTTTTGGGGCTTGGTTTAACACAACTTTCAACTGCTACCAAAGTATACAACACCAAACGTTATGACACCCTCAGTTTGGCAGGACAAAAATATTATTTTATAAGACCGAATAATGGCTTCCCCAAAAAACTCTCTCGCGAATTCTTGCTGGTTGATTTATTGAATAATTTAAGTCAAGTAGGCGAAGATGAAGAACAATTGCGAAATGCAGTATCAAAAAAAATAAATGATTTTGATAAAAAACAACTATTTAAATTATCAGAAAAATATGGTAAGGTGAGCACTCGAAAATTCTTGAGGAGTTTATTAAATGGCGGTTTTCATCCATCAATTGCCTGATGCAAAAAAATTATTCCTCGCAACTACTGAACATCTAAAACCTCAATATCCTCAAATAAGACCCATAATGGTTGAAAAAGATTACTGGATCATGCACGCCCTATGGGGTTTGAAATCTTTAGGGCTTACCTTTCAATTAAAAGGCGGGACTTCTTTATCAAAAGGATTTGGAATTATTAACAGATTTTCTGAAGATATCGATATCCACATAGAACCATTTGATGATGAAAAGCTTTTTATTGGAAAAAATCATGACGAAGAAAAGCATATACGGAGCAGAGAACGATTTTTCAACAATCTAATAAACAAAATTACCATTCCCGGTCTACGTGCCGAAAGAGACTATGATTTTGATGATAGAAAATTACGGAATGCTGGGATCAGATTGCATTACAAAAGTTTCTTTGATCCTGAAAAAGCTATCAAAGAAGGCATTTTGCTTGAGGTTGGTTTTGACCAGACAAAACCACATGAACCCATCACCATTTCTTCTTGGGCGTACGCACAAGCTAAGGCAGCG
>Ga0207032_1234_pt1 | contig 12519 bp, 5 predicted proteins | sample Alteio_BWMinCont_38_FD_153308 | JGI IMG/M metagenome (GOLD analysis project Ga0207032, IMG submission 153308) | Enriched cells from forest soil in Barre Woods Harvard Forest LTER site, Petersham, Massachusetts, United States -... | ecosystem: Environmental > Terrestrial > Soil > Temperate forest >... | reverse complement strand
GTAAACAAGGTAAGTTTTTTAAAATCGAGTGAAAGCCCAGGAATTAGAGCAGCTGATTATTTGGCGGGGACGCTGCGGTTTATTTTGTGTGAAAGAAATGAACTCTTTGCGAAAAAAAATGAAGAGATCGAGCGATTGGCGCTTCTTACTTTTGGACCGTTAATTCGAAAGCTTCATCCCCAGTTCGCCAAAGATTTCCCGCCTTTATTTCAAGAAGTACTATCGGCTCACGTGGGTGTAGAGGTCATAAGATTATTCTTGAGTGAAGAGTAATGCGTATCCTGTCCTTTGCGATTACTTTCCGTCAAAGGCTGCCTTCAATTTGGCGACGTCTAGCTTCTTCATTTTCAGCATGGCTTGAAACGCGCGGCCTGCTTTTTTTCTGTCCTTGGCGCCGAAGAGCCTGGGGAGGATCGCGGGCACTACTTGCCAAGACATTCCGAATTTATCGGTGACCCATCCGCATTGAATTTCTTTGCCGCCTTTTTTGAGCTTGTTCCAAAAGTAATCGACTTCTTTTTGGTCTTTGCAGTCGATACTGAAGGACACGTTCCAATTGAATTTTTGAGCAGGGCCGTTGAGCGCCATAAATTCAATGCCGCCGATGCGAAACATCGTTACCATTTCGTCGCTGCTCAGGATTTTTCCGTCCTTGAAGATAGAGGTGTAGTACTTCGCGGCTTTCGCGGCGTCTTTGGTGTAAAGGAGACAAGGGGTGATTTTTTTAGCCATGGGGTGATGGTAATTAAATCTCTCACTAAAATCCAAAAAAACTTCTGTATAACTCGATTTAAACTTAATTAATTTAGAAATATTGGCAAGTCATGGATCATATTGTATTCTTTGCAGAATATAGATTTGACAAATTAGTTATAAATGTTATAATTGTTATTAAGGTTAATTGAGTTATAACCGATAGGAAAACGAATGGACGTAGTGATTACCCAGTGGGCCCTGGATTCATATTTAGATCTTAAACATGGAAATAAAATTGATGACCAAGCTTATAAAACTACTATTCGGCCAGAGGTTTTGCTCTTAAAAACATATCCGGCCGATCCAAGATTTAAAAATTCTAAATTTTGGTCGATTGCCACAGATCGATCAAACAACAGGATTCCGGACGGATATAAGATGAAGTGGCATAATTTAGGTAATGGAAAAATTCAGCTTCGTCTTCCGGTGGGAATGTTTACAGATGCAATGTTATGTGAGGCTTACGTAAAAGGTAACGCAAAGGAAGAGCAACGAAAGATTGCTAAATTTAAAACTCATTTGGAATTGATCCGTCGGGGTCAATTTATAGAGTGTGGGAGATTGTGATGAAAGTTTCGGCGTTAAAGTCTGATTATAAAGTTGAATTGATGGAAATTGGATCCGCAATGTACAAGAAGGGACTTCCCAGTTCTTTTGTTGCAGCCGCAGTAGAGACCGCGTTTGAGTTTGAAGGTGTTTATGACTTGATGAAGATGTGGTCTGAGGAGACAGACAAAAAAGAACGCGATGAAGTGATTGCTGATATTCAAGATTTAATAGATGACTGCGCACAAAAAGAAAAGGTCGAAGGAACTTATATTCGCTTTGATGATCTAGAAAGTATCGCAAAAAATATTCGTCAATTTAAAGATAACCTTAGACTAGAAGTTGACAACAAGGGTGGGTTAGGCAATCTCGCTAAAATTACTGGAATTCCTCAACCGTCACTTTCGCGCTTTTTCAATTCAGCATCTATGCCTCGACGAAACATGCTTGTTAAAATTGCAAGGGCACTCAATTTAAGCCAGGTACAAATTGCGACTGAATGGTCGAAGTAATTTATTAAGAGCTGCGCCCCCATTAATGCGAACTAAAACGAAATCTTTGCAGATCAACTTCGTGACCGTAAACGGTACCGCCGTTGGTATTAGACCAGTAATTTAATCGCATGGTCTTCGCATTCCGCCAATTTGCAGTTGAATCAAACGGGGCAACCGTCACCGGAGCATAACCCGCATACGTGACCGTGATCAAGCCTTGGCTGGCGGTAACGATAATTGGGCTCGGGACAGCAGTGGCCGTAATTTGAGCAGTGAGTGCGTTTACAATGCTAACATTATTCGCCGAGATATTCATCGTCGTCGTCGATCCAAAAGTAACATCAGGAGAAAAGCGCATTAAGATTTTTCCGGCATCATCGAGCACTTCGAAATAGACTCCTTGGGTTCCGAAATTAAGGTTGCTTCCGAACTGAATATTTCCCGAGAGGGCCCAAGAGGTTGCCGCCCCGGTGGGAGTGCCTAAATCACGAGTGACTGAATAAGCCGCAGTGGCTTGCGCGCAATTTGAATAAACGTCGCCTGGCGCAAATGGATCGTAAGTTTTTTGATCCGATCTCACCGTCCAATATTTCGAGTAACTGGGATTGGTCGTATCTTCGGCAACCGGGTTTCGCGTCCATCCGTAAATGGTGCCGGGAAGATAACCATCAGTAGAAAGGCCTTCCATTAAGTCAATTCCGCTAGAAGTGTCATGAGCAAGACCCACAGAGAACGCGCTTGCAGGAATAATTTGTTTTGCTTGCGCAGAACTTGACCAAGAGAGGGCAACCGAACTGGTACCGCTATTCGCGTACTCCATTCGAATCGCGTAACGGAGTCCTGATTGAAGTGGAATCGCAGCACTGCTAAATTCGGTCTGAGCGGCGTTCGCCCATTGATCGATCACTAAATTATTGTCGATCCACAATCGAACGGGATTGTTGGCGGCAGCGAAAAAAGTATAACTTGTGGAGGTGGCAGGCGTAACAAATCCCGACCAACGAATCGAATAGTTTGAAGGATTAGAAAGGGCAGTGCCGCTTGGGTTGGCGGATAGATTAATCGCCGAATCAGTGCGAACGGTTTTAAGAGAAGTGTTGCTCACATTCACTCCGTCAAAATATTCTGAGAGGAGGCCGGCGCCGCGAGAAAAAGAAACGGCAATCGTTTGCTCTAGAATTGACGAAAGATTGGTAATCTTCCAACGGTGAAGACCTGAGTGTCTCGATTCATCGCAATGATAGACATAAACATTGCCGCTTGAATCTTTTACCATCACCGCGTTGAGTGCATTCCCAGCATCTCCATAAGCTGCTTCGGTATTAAGAACATCAAGGTGGATGACTCCAAAGGTTCCAACCATGAGTCCATCATCGTAAAAATGAGTGTATTTATTGGTCTCACTGTTCTTCCAAAATTCACCGTGATAGCCCCAAATAATATTTCGATCCATCGCCATCACTACGCTACCGCCATATTGAGTGAGGTTCCCGATATCGTAAGCTCCGTCAGTAGGATAAGTTCCTGAATAATCTTTGAAGGTGGAGCGTGATGTTTTCCAGAGCCATTGATTGTCGCCCAAGCGAATAGCGCCTAAGTGAAAGCCGTTATTTCCTAAGCCGGCATCAAACGTGACGGCAAGGCTTGAAGAAGTGATAACCGTGTTCGTGGTTTGGTTATGAGTGAGGTCGTTCGCGGTAGTAATCGGCGCAGTCGCGAGTGACATCGCGGTTCCCCACATTGGGTTGTTAGAAGCATCAAAGCCTTTTAAAGGGTCACTGTTTAATGGAGCAGATTTTCCATTGGTGGATGAAAAGGTAGACAGTAATGAGCCATCGGTAGCAAAAGAATAAGTTAAATCGGGAGTATTGATTCCGGTGTTACGAAGGGGCCCGGTTGCAGGCAATTCATAAACTGCGTTTGCGTTGCCATTGCGAAACATTCCATAAGTGTGCCCATTTGAAAGTGTGGCCACTGATTTAAAGCCATAGTCGCCGTTAACGTTGTAACCCCAGTTTTTAACTAATGTCCAAGAACCGTTGTTGGGTGCGAGTGGTTTTGTATAATCAATTTTAAATTCTAAGTTTAAGATAAAGGCACGAGTAGGATCATTGATATCAACCGTGCAACCATAAGTTTTTGGCAAGAACATGACTCGTTCAATAAAGGTTCGGTTTGCAGAATAATGTTGGGTGCGATAGTTACCCGTATCTACTACCCAGAACGTACCGTCGGGTGCATAAGCAATCGAGGTGCGAATCACGCTTTGCTCATCAGCAAACATAAATTTATCATCGGTCACGGCGGCATCGTTGGCGTAACCGCCGGCTTGGCCGTAGGTCCAAAGGCTTGCGCCACTGCTAACACTGAAAGCTTTGATTTGTTGGCTAGAGCCACCGTCTGTAACCACTACGGTAGTATTGTCAGGCGAAACCGCGAGGCTGATCGGACCAATCAAGCTAGTGATATTTATTGCTGCCGAGAGTGTGCCGTCACTTTTTACGGTGTATTTAGAAACTTGAGTTCCGCTAATCATCCAAAGATTATCGTTGCCGTCAACGGCAAGACCGGTAGGAGAAGTAACAGTAAGATTTTGCACCAATGCGCCGGTGGTTTTATTCAGAACGTGAAGTTGATTTGTGCCCGCGTGTGAGATGAAAAGATAATTTCCGGTTTTTTGCACAGCGATTCCGGTTGGGTGAGCGGTGGTGTCGGTGGTGTTGACATCAATTCCACTAGGCGTAGTTGGACCATAGGTAATCGGTACGGCAACGCCCGCGCTAAAGGTAGCAAGGGTGTCGTCACTCACTTTGGTGGCATAAGTGAGAGAAACCGTTAATTTGAAAGGATCCAGTCCAGCCCAATAAACATAATTTCCATCGGTGGCGACAAAATTAACTTGTGGGCCTTTACTCAGGATCCAGCTCTTTTGTTGTGGAACACTTAAACTAAATTTATAAGTCGCTGACGTTACTTCGTTGTAACCAGTGGTGTAGTAAGCAGTTCCACCCGTGATCGCAATGCTATTCATCGGTTGAAAAGCACGATGGACGGTGCTGCCAGTGAATGCATCAGAAGTGTTTCCGATCACGCCTTCCCAAGTATAGGTCACGTTGTTTGAAAGAACTTTAATATTATAATTTCCGTCGGCGACGAGTTTGCCGCTATCGTCGACTCCATCCCAAGATGCAGATGTGGTTCCTGCGCCGTAACGAATTCCACTCCAAAGAGTTCGCAGCAGAATTCCATTTGAATTGTAAACACCCGCACTCGTCGATGCGGCATTGCCGAGGGTGAATGAAAATGGAACTGCACCCGCTAATGTTGAAGGTGAGGGGGCAACGGTTGGAGCGGGGGTAGCCGCAGGATTTACCGTCACGGTAAAACTCTTTGAAGAGGCGGCGCCCAGGTTGTCGGTCGCAGTGATTTGAAAAGTATAAGTCCCGGCAACGAGTCCACTGATAGAAGTAGTCGCCGAATTTGGTGAAGCGATATTTGCAGAGCCGCCTGAAGGATTCGTCCAAAGATAAGATGCAATGGTTCCATCTGAATCGGTTGCGCTTGCGGTTGCGGTGATGGTGTTAGTAGGAAGTGTGATCGTTTGATTCGCTCCGATGGTGACTACTGGGTATGCATTCACCGTGATCGTCATTGACGCTGATGTAGATTTTCCTGCGCTGCTAGTTGCAGTAAATTTAAAATTATAAACTCCAATGCCAAGCCCGCTCAAACTTGCGTTGAGCGAAGTGCTATTTGCAATTGTGGTGGTGGGGCCAGAAGTTTCTGTCCAAGCGTAAGTCATCGACAAACCTTGCGGGTCTTGCGCAGTCGCGGTGAGTGATGCGAGCTGTGGGCTGCCATTTAAAATTTGATTAGACCCGACGGTGACTGAAGGTGCGCCGGGAATTGGAGTAGGAGTTGCAGTGGGAATTGGAGTAGGAGTCGGCGGTTTTGGAGTTGCAGTAGGAGCAGGCGTTGGAGTTGCTGTAGGCGCAACCGTTGGAATCGGTGTCGGTGTTGCCATTGGTGTGGGCGTAGTAATATTTGGAGTGTTGGTAATCTTTCCGCCAGAGACGGTCGATACGGTTTCATTGACCGTAGTGAGGTTACACGCTTGTAAGCCCACGGCCAAAATCACGACACTCATCCTGAGTAAAATCGAGAACCCCATTTCTTTATTGTAACAGTATAATCAGCCAAAAACAGGTGTGTCTGAGATGATTTAAATCAATGAAAAGCATGGAGAGGGTGAGTTAAGGTTAATCTTATGGCTCATGATCCGGTTCTTTTGTGAAGTTCGCCGTTGCAATCAAATGCGGTAACCTTCTTTAAGATTTTTTGGGTGATGACTTCAGAAGTTAATTTGGTGATATCAACTTGCTTGAGCGGGCTTATCCAAAATCGAACGTTTTTCAGGGAGTTTTTTATCCCGCTTTCAGCTGAGTTAAAGAAGCTCATCAATTGTGGAGTCGCTTTTATTTTCATCGCTTCAAGCATGATCGGAACTAAATTATTTTGAATCTCAACTGAAGCCTCGTTTGTAGACGAAACGAAAAACCACTGTTTGTTTTTAATTGAGTAATATTTGCCGATGTAATGATCAATCGTTTTGAGAAACGCAGTTTCCCAATATTCATTCTTGATAAATTTGGGCTGTGAGAGAAGCCCATTAATAGTGTTGTTAAAATTGAAAGTGGTGTTTTGACCTTCTGAAAAGTAGAAATCAAATAAATTAGCTACTTCGGCGTCTGAAAGGGTATTCCATGGAAATATTTCTAAATTGATTAAGGTAGGGGGATTGTATTTGTCGCGAAATGGAAAGATGGTGGTCAGGTGGTCATGAATGTACTGATTTACAATTGCGTTATTGGCAATGGGTTCGCCCGACGGTTGTTTTTGGGTGAGAAACTTCTCGCGGTCTGCCTGTGGCATTTTGTCTGCAATGAACGAAAAGTGATCTTTGAAAAATTGGCTCTGTTGAACAGTTGGGTCAAATAGAAAATCTTTAAGCATACTCTGATAAAAACGACCGCTGAGATGAAGGGTGACCATGATATCGGTGATCCATTTTTCCCAACGTGGATCTGCTTTTGCTTTTGGAGTGAGGTAATTATAGAGGATGTTTTCGCTACTGAGCGTCCAGAACCTATCCTCATCTGGTTTTGGGACGAGCTGATCTAGCCAATCTAAAAAATGAGGCGATTCTCTAAACCATTTTGTTTGGCTAAGGAGGGGTGCGAGATATTTTGATTCCCGGGTTTTAATTGCTTTTAAAGTGGAAGATTCTAACCGTTTTTCTAGGAAATCGCGATGGGGGGAATTGGCGAGTTCGTCGGCACCCATGCTTGAGAAAAATAACACTTCAAAATGAAATGCTTGGTATTCAATTATTTTTTCGCCAGGAATTGCCTGTGACAGATAGAGTGATTCCCAGGTAGCTTCGGGTAAGAAATTAGATTGTTTTAAAACTGATCCGACGTGCCTTTTCCAATCGTCTAGGTGAGTAAAATCGTGAACAACCGAAATTGCTAAAGCAACCAATTCTGGATAGATTTGTGCGTAAGGCTGCTGAAACCATATTTTCGCTACCTCCATCAAAGGGGAATAAGACCACGGGTTCCACTTATATCGATTATTTGCGGCCTCGATGCACTTTTTAACAAAAGGCTGCGCTTCGATTGCATCAGCAAGAGAAGCAGGCCGCAGATGGGTGAGGATCTGATGAATGTAATTTGCTTTATCAGGTTTGTTAAATGCGGCTAATTTTGTGGCCTCATTGAGAGAAAGACTAAAATCGGGCACTCGATCAGCCCAAAGCTGAAAGACCATTTCGCCGACCTCAAACGGAGGTTTTATGTATCGGTTGGGGTCTAGATCTTTAATAATCGTTCGCCAGTAATTTGCGTAGGTTTGAGGAGCATTTGAATCCTGAAGAGTAGAGAGAAAGGGCAGTAGATTTTGACTCACTGGTTTGCCGTCGGATTTTTTATTTTTGGCCACTCGTTGTTCAAGGAAACTAATCACTTCATTTGGCGTAAATGGGATGACAACCGAAGGATGGGCGACTTTTAGAATATTGAGTACGAGTACGATTAAGTCATCGTGTTGAACGTCGGAAGAATTTAGAATTTCGTCATGAAATAAGCCCTGAATTTTTTGAATACTTTCTTCGCTCAGGTCTTCATGAAGCTTTGATTTTATTTTGAAATTAACCTTTTCGAGTGCACCTTTGTCGTTTGTCGTGAGTTGACCTTCTAATAAGAGTTTGAAGTAGTCATAACTACTGACTTCGATTGAATCGTCGCGCATCTTCAGTGCGGTATTATTTCTGAAGATAACGTACGATCCTTCCTTCACATCGTTCACTATAAAAAAATCAATTCCCTCAACTGCGTTTTCATCGACGTCGCATCGAATAGTAAAACCGGTTCCCCGTGCGCCAACGTTCCCCACTGCCGCGTAAAAACCATCTCCGGAACCTGCGTTTTCCTTTTCACGTTTCGTTCGTGATGAAAAAACGTTTAGTTTTTTTCTTAGCGAAAATGTTATATTTTCGTATGCGAGAAACGATGAGGTTTCGTGAGATACCGTTTTAAGCTCAAGTTCTCGCGCGGTCTTGAAGGAAGGCACATAACCCCTGAACGGGTTCTCGATAGGGGGACCTTGACCGATGGGGTAACTGCGCAGAGGTTCGCGATCGAGCCATTGGCTCAGCTCAGTTTTGTTAAACTTATTTCCAAATAAAATTAATTTTCTTCGAAGTCCATTTTGTTCAAGCACGTTCCAAGAATTTTCGACATCACGACTATGCCAAAAGAGTTTTAGGCCATTTTTAGAAATTTGTGAACGTGCATAGTCATTGCAGTGGGCCGGGTTTTCTGGGTCAAATGCTTTGATAATTTCTTCAAGTGCAGATTGATCTTCAGTTCTGATTTTAAGCTCGTATTGAAAAGCTTTTGTGAATGCGCGAATCACCGAAAGAATTTCTGGGTTTTGGTCAGCAAGGTAACGTTTGGTGAGGACGTGACCCGGATTTCGAATGAAGTGGAGCTTGCTTTCGACCACATCCATTAAAAACTGAGACTGGGTTTGATTTGCCCAATCGAGGAGGTCTCGTACAATCCCTTCGCCTGGGAACGGCGTGGTGAGTTCTAGGAGGCCGGTGCTGTGAGAATCGGTATTTTGATTGGTGTAGTTTGGGTTATCGAGCAGCGGTTCTTTTTCGCCAGCTCCCGAACCACGAGGACTCCTGAGAAGACGTACTTCCCAAATTGACTTTGAACCTTGTAAGTAATTAAATTTTCCTTTTAAGAATGTTTCTAGCTCCTGTGCAATTTCCTCATTTGCATCGATGATGATGTCGGCGTCTTGAGTTGATCTAAAGATATCGAAATAATTATAGGTGAAGCGGTCGTCAAAGAATTTAGGAGGAAGGTGATTTTTTGCAAGCCACTCTCGTTCGAGATCCATTTTAATATAGTGGGCGAGACCAGCGGCAGAACCTCCGCCAAGCCAAATACGAATTCCTTTTTGCTTTCCCCATTCGGCAATTTCTTTGAGTTCGATCACTTGGTTTCTTCTCGCGGCAATAGCCGAAACCAAGTCTTCAGCTGTGACTTGAAAAGTGGATGGCGTTTGATTCGAATTTAGAGTTTGAGAGAGCGACTGGGCGAATGAAACCGGTGTAGGCAAAGGAGCAGAAAAGATCAACGCAAGCGCGATCCAGGATTTGAAAAATTGATATAGGTATTTCAAATCATTCATTTTTATAGCGAGATTGTATAATAATTGAGTGGTTTTATCAAGCAAAGATTGCGACGAAAAAGTGCACTCAATGAAAAGAATTTATTTAAGAGCGATGGAGAGAATCGTTGCAATTGATAAATATAAAATCCAAAAAAAACGGCCAACCCTAGAAGCGGATTGACCGTTTTTTAATAATTAAACCGAAGTCTAATCAAATTGGTTGCGGGGGCCAGATTTGAACTGACGACCTTTGGGTTATGAGCCCAACGAGCTACCAGGCTGCTCCACCCCGCGATACCTGTAAAAACCTGTGTTAAAAATTCAACTGTAAAATTCAACCGTACAAAAGAAAAACTGACTTGTTCGGATTGGCCTTAAGGTACAGCTTCTTATGAGGCAATGTCAATATAATAAGACGGGGCGAGTAAATCTTGAACGGTTGTCGGAGCTTATATGCCTTGCATCAAGAATGTGTTATCCCACGTAAAATCCACTTTACCTTTTGTGCGTTCAATGGTTAAACACCTTCCAGAGAAATTCATAAGAGAGGAATGTCTTCGCATGTTCAGTTCTAAAAAAATTGCGGTTATTTTCGCCGTATCGTTCGCATTTTCAGCGTGTAGCAATCATTCACCCACACCGGTCGTTCAAAATGTTTCAACCTCAGTCACCGGGCAACGCGATTCAGTCGCTCCGGGTACAACAGTAGCACCCGCAATTACCGCGCAAATTACGGTGAACAAAGCGGTGCTCTTTAACCAAACTTATTTTTACGAAGCCGATTTACAATATTCTTCGGTGTATGACAAAGACTTAGATCTTTACACCCAAAGCTTAGCGCAAGGAAATATTCCCGCATTCTTTCGCCAAAACGGAAATGAATTGCAACTCGTCGCTGATGATCGCCGATTATTCCCAAGCGACATCAATCACCCAGAACAAATTATTTCTCGTTTTAAAATTCTTTCAGAAGCGGCAGACACGCTCACGATCAGTGAAGGCGATGCTACTTTATTTTTAGTACAGCTCACGGCAAGTGGTAACGACACTCCCGCTGGAGTTGCCCTAGACCACTGGGCGCGTTCTTTTCAATTCGTTGCAGAGGGAAATTATTTATTGCAAGAATCTAGCGTCGTTCTCTCTGATGGCACTATCGTAGAAATGATGGAGTCGGTTTACCCTCAATCCACTTTGAAATTAAGTTCGTCTTTTCAAAAATTTAAAATGGATCCCGCTGTTTCTGCCGGATCAAAAGACGGTGCGGCTGCTCGTTACCGATTTCTTCCCGGTGAAACGATCTTTAATGGCGAAGACAAACTCGCCTGGGCACAGCACTTTGATATTAACGATGCCGATACCAACGCGCCCATTACGCTAGATTGGTACGTCACTGCTAACGCAAAAGATTCTGATTTAGAAGTCATTCGCGAAGCGGTTGAAGGTTGGAATCGTTATTTTAAATCTTACCAAGGGATTGAAAGAAACGTGCTCTCGTTCAAGGGCCGTTTACCTGATGGAATTAAAATCGGTGATCCACGTTATAACGTGATTAATTGGGATAGCCGTTTGGTTGCAGGTGCTGCGTATGAATCGCAAGGTTCTGATCCGTTTACTGGCAAACAATCCCACAGCTTAATTTATATGCCAGTTGCTTGGTTTCAAATTGGGATGAAGTATTGGACTAACGGTCAGTACTCAACCAAAGCCGACAAAGAAATCACGACCAAAGATTTTCACCACGGCACGATGAAGCCAAGTTGTATTCGCGATATTCGCGGAGCTGCTGAAGCGATTAATTCTGGTCGCTTTAGCGCAGATGCAGCCGCTGAATTTTCAATTCAGTTGATGAAGCAAACTTTGTTTCACGAAGTGGGTCACTCACTCGGGCTCGCGCATAATTTTAAAGGATCATTATCTTTTGATCGTACTGATCCTAAGAGCATGTTCTCGACGTCAATCATGGATTATAATGATTATGAAATTGAGCGCGCGGCGTTTACGTCGACGACCACTGCAGATGGCCCGCTCCTGGAGTACGATCGTCAAGCAGTCTCTGCTATTTATAACAAAATGGCCGATGTCTCTGCAAAAGACAAAGATGTTCCTACTTGTAACGATGCTGAATCCGATAACGAAGATAGTGGAGCAGTGGATCCACTTTGTATTCGTTATGACATTGAGAAAGATCCCACTCTCGGCGTGAAAACGGCGGAGGATCGTTTGAATCTTGATGTGAAAGAAAATGATGTCACGCTTACTCAAGCACTTGCGAACGCGCAAAAAACGGTTCTTGCGGCAGATGTTCTTGCTGCGACCGATACTAAAGACAAGCAACTTGCTCTTGTTACGCAATTGCAATCAACGTTAACTGGCGTGCTTTCATTTTACGTGGTTAGTGGTAAAGAATCGCTTTCAAAAACTGTGGTGAATAATATTCGCTCACTCAAAGTTTTTGAAGACGGTATTTTACCTGCGGGTTATGTAGAGAAAGATATGCGGGAACGCGCTTTCACTGGCGTGCAAACCGTGTTTGGGATGAAGGCTTTGCCAGCGAATGTGGTGAAGACGCTTGGCGCGATTGCAAGTTCAAGTGCAATCACCTTGTCTAAAACTACCTACATGCTTGCGCTCCCTAGTACCGATTCTAGCGGGCTTGAGACTACAACGAAGCAAACGCTGAACCAGATTGCAAAAGCGTTTATTACGAACGCTACTGTGGGTCTGACTAAGCTACGCACGAACGTGTTTACCGCTTTAGCGCATAATCCAAATCTTCCACTATTTTTTGGAAAATTAGGCAGCACTTCGTTTGACTTTGAAACGGCAATTGCAGGATTGCTTTACGACACCGTGGCTGATGAAACTCGCCCTGATGCCGACCGTTTGATTGCGGCGACTACGCTTCAAACGTACGATGGCCGTCTGAACCTTTCTGATTTAATTCAAAAGGCGATTACCAAGGCCAATACCGAGTTGA
>Ga0207032_1223_pt2 | contig 12554 bp, 14 predicted proteins | sample Alteio_BWMinCont_38_FD_153308 | JGI IMG/M metagenome (GOLD analysis project Ga0207032, IMG submission 153308) | Enriched cells from forest soil in Barre Woods Harvard Forest LTER site, Petersham, Massachusetts, United States -... | ecosystem: Environmental > Terrestrial > Soil > Temperate forest >... | reverse complement strand
CTAAACCATCCACCAGTGCTTGAGAAAATAGATTAATGCTTTCTATTACTACATATGCCCCACCTACCCCTGCAGACAAACTTAAGACACATAATCCTCCCTCGACTAAATTAGGATAAAGCCAAAAAATACCATTTAAAATAGGATATGTGGCAAAATAAGTTAATAATGTTGAGCTTACGAAAGGAATAATAAAACCGAAGGCCGACAAAATATTTGCACAAGTGATTCGTTTAGGACTGGTATTAAAATGATTCCAACTTTGTGCTGTAAAATGGCTTGAATTTAAACACAATCGATCGGTTGTTAGGGAGACTCTTTCCAAAAATCTGGCAGCTTTTTTATACAAAGTGGTTCTTTTAATGAAATGTAACATCATATCTTCGCCTTCTAAAATCAGAATAGGGATAATTTAAAAGATCCAAGAAATGATTGTCAACTTTATTTGATGTATTTAGTCGACATTAATGTTCTGCTTGTAGTATCGGCTAACTTCCTAAAGACCGACCTCGTAATTGATCAAAAAATACGACCCTGTATTTGTGCATTACTTTTGACATTTAACACAGAAAAAGGTGGATCTTTGATTTTTTCTTTCAACAACAATAGGATTACCACATTTTACACAGGGTTTATTTTCACGCCCATACACTAATAATTTTTGGACAAAATAACCAAAATTCCCCCCGGGTGACCGGAAATCGCGAAGCGTCGTTCCCCCTTTTTTGATAGCTTGTTTTAAAACAGTACGTATAGAATGAATTAATTTTTGACACTCACTCTTCGTTAACGTGTAAGATTTTCTAAGGGGAGATAGCCTAGCTAGGAATAAAGCTTCGTTAGCGTAAATATTTCCAACACCAACGACAATTTTATGATTCATAATTAATTGCTTGATGATAGCCTTTCTATTACGAGTGATATCATATAAATATTTTGTGGTAAATTCCTTAGAAAGTGGCTCTGGGCCTAAATTAGATAACAAAGGGTGTTCTTCTAGATTTTCTGTTATTAAAAGAACAGAACCAAAGCGTCTAGGATCGGTATAACGCAAAACAACATTCTTATTAAAAATAAAATCGACGTGATCATGTTTTCCTGGTGTTTTTCCATAATCTAAAATGCTAAGTCGACCAGACATCCCTAAATGGATCATAATACTGCCTTGATCTGTATTTAATAAAATATACTTGGCACGTCTACTTACACTTTTTATTTTCACGTCTTTTAATTTGTCTATTCCTGATGTGATCTTCCAACGAAGATTACGATTACGGATAACAGTATTTTTAAGTTTCAATCCAGTTATTACAGGGCTAATCGCACGAACTGTTGTTTCAACTTCAGGTAACTCAGGCATGGTTTAAAAATTTCCTCTAGAATATGTTGATATAATTATCGTAAAAATTAATGGATTAAATGTCCTACGGGGTTCTAATTGAGCTTAAGCAGTTTCTAAATACAAAGAATCAATTACTTCTTCGCTAAGACGATCTAAAATCTCTATCGCACTCTCATACGCTAACACAGAGTTACTGTCATACACCATTGTTTCTATGAATTCTTGGTATCGCTCCTTCCAGTGCGATTTACTTTTTAGCAAATCTAGAGAGCGATTAATTTCGGCACCAGGATCATCTGAGTACTCAGGGTGTTGATTTTTAAATTGCTTAGCATCATGATTGACAATCGCTTTTGCTAAAACAAAAAAATTATCGTTAATTTTATTCATCTTTTTGATTGCATTAAGATCATAGACATGTCGTATTAAAGTCTTATCATCATGGTGATATCCGCGTTCAATTGCCATTATGCGTCTAGTAAGACCTACCCACTTTTCAATGGCCGTTTCACCAACTGAAATACATTGCGTTTCAACTTTTGGAAAAACTACTACATTTTCTAAAGTTTCTTCAATTAATGTCCTAACGGATAAACCTTCGATTGAAAGCCGAATCTGAGATACAGTAAATTCCAGAAGAATATGAGATCTCAATTTTGTATTTTGTGGAAAAAAAGAAGGATACCCAATTTCAATCAGTGAATACTGCCCTTCATTACGAACCCGAGGCTCACCTGTAATTAAATTAGGAATTATTAACTTTGATTGAATATAGGATCTAAATTCTTTCAACTCTTTCAATAGCCGCGTCTTACTAAAGCTTTCATTAATTTTTTTTACTTGAATTTTAAAGTCAACATCTTCAGACATGCGCTTCACGATTTTATGCGCTTTTGCTAAACAAGTACCACCTGCGAATACTAATCGAAAATATTCATTTTCTAACCCTGAAAGAGCATGAATAACTTGGGTAACATAATAATCCTTTTCTATCACAAAATCTTCCAGATCTAAAAGTTCACTGGTAGTTTCAATTAATTCAAGTAATTTTTTATCTTGCATTGATTCCTTTCTCCACGATGAGTTTTCTATTACCGTAAGTTAGATGACCGCGAAAACGACTTTTTAGTTGCACAATAGTGCGCACTGGAACCTGGGTCGATAGTCCGGCATTATATTCCTGTTCGGCGCTCCCAGGTTCCCATGCTACACCCAATTTTGTTAAAGCCTCTTTACAGGCTTGACCGAAGCCTGTCATGATTACTGGCCTGTTTATGTACTGAGATATATAAGCTTTGGCATAAATACCGTTACCAATTTTAACCAGTTTACCCATTTCGGTAAGGTCTTTGAAACATCGGCTTATCTGGCGAGGGCTACCCATATCTTGAATATCTTTGCGCAGAATTACATTACCCGACATTTGTCGAATTCTATCTAATACTTTGAATTTTAAGCTTTTTTTGTAATATAGTTTACTCATGTCTTACTCTCTCTATTTTCGCCAAATATGGACAATTTGTAGTATACCACAAGAATATACCATCGCCAAATAGGGACAATTTTGACGCTATAAAGTTATCAATTCCTGTATTTCCGGCCTATAGTACTCTGCGCATCCAGCTTTAATAGTTAAGTTCTCTAATGGCTGATAAACTGCTTTCCCATGCGTATGTCCACACAACACCAAGAATTCAATCCCAGAATTAGTTTCCGCAACTTGCGTCAACATATCTCCCATTACCTTCGAACTAAAGAAAGGTACCCAATTATCATCACTCAACTTTCCTTCATACGTGCAAGCTTCTCTGAAAGGTGGCACATGCGTTATCACGATAATCTTTTGTAGATTAAGACTTATTGCTTGCATTAAATCATTTTCCAATTGTCTCGCATCTAAATCTGCTAACTCTTGCATTTTGTCGAGCAATTGGAATTTCCCAAGAATTTTCGCTTGAAATAAGTCTCCAATTAAACGGCTATCATTCAAAACTACTCTACTATTCTGGTAATCACCCAGCCGGCCATCTGCCCAACCATCCTGGCCTAATAAAATGGTAGTCGCATTTAATATTTGTATACCAGATGCTGGTAACCAAAATAATTGATTATGCGATTGGGTTAACTTCGAGAGTGCATCCCTTACCTCATTAACTTCACCTCTATAGTAGTCATGATTCCCCACTACAAAATATATTGGCTTTATAATATCATTCGCCATTTCATTTAATATGTATATCAGGGATGGTGCTTCTGCAATATCACCGCTTATTAGCACACCATCACAATTGCTATTTAGCACCTCTTTATAAAATAATCCTCGCTCTGCCTTATCGAGAAAATTAAGGTGGATATCGGTTAACCAAGCTAATTTCATATAAAATTCCTACCGCTACGATCCCAAACATCTTTTGGTACAATTTTGACTGCTAGATTGTAATCTAACCGATACTACTTGTATATGGTTAAAAAAAATATTTTTGGTAAATTAATCTAATTAATGATAGAATCTGATTTACAATTCACTTTCTAATAAGGATTTTCATAGAATGCATAATATTAACGGAGGAATAATTAAACCCATTAAATCCATTTGTCTTCTAATGTTAGTTATTTTGGGAAGTAGTTTCTTAAATACTTGTTGTTATGCCGAGGAAAAGAAAACTGTTAAGTTTTTAGCCATTTCCGGCAGCATTCGAAAAGAGTCTTGTAATAAGAAAGCATTAAAGGTATTGGTGAGGGCAGTCAGGGATGCTGGAGCAGAAGTTACTCATCTTGATCTAGCAGATTATCCTATGCCTTTATACGATGGAGATTTAGAAAGTCAACAAGGTCTACCAGCAAATGTTAAGAAATTTCAATCGTTAATTGCTAAACATGATGGCCTAATAATCGCCTCTCCTGAATACAACGGCTTACCAACCCCATTGCTCAAAAACGCTTTGGATTGGGCTTCTAGAACTGATAAAAATAATCAAAATTCAGGGGTAAAGATATTCGAGGGAAAAGTAGCAGCTTTAATTTCTGCTTCCCCAAGTAACTTGGGAGGAGTTCGAGGGTTACCAATCACAGCACAGTTTTTATCAAATTTAGGGTTAATCGTGGTGCCAGATCGAGCTACTATTGGGAATTGTTTTGAAAATTTTGATGCAAATGGTGAAGTAAAAGACGAACGCATAAGGGCTTTAATAATTAAAGAGGGCAAAATGGCTACAAAAATAGCATTAGCCATTAAATATATGAATTAAGGACATTAATCAAAGGGATCAAGTAATGTTTATTTTGATTGGTAATTTACCCTTTTATACATAAAACTTGTTTTAGAGTATAAATTATTTCCACTAAATCTTCCTGGGCTTTCATAACAGCATCTATATCTTTATATGCTCCCGGGGTTTCATCTACAACTTCCTCGTCTTTTCGACATTCTACTCCCTCCGTCGCTTTGATATGATCCGCAACAGTAAATTTCCTTTTGGCATCCCCTCTACTCATAGAGCGTCCTGCGCCATGAGAACACGAATGAAAGCTGTCTGGATCGCCCTTACCTCTGACAATAAAACTTTTAGCTCCCATCGATCCAGGAATAATTCCAAGATCACCTTCCATTGCTCTAACGGCACCTTTTCTGGTTACTATAACATCCTGACCAAAATGATGTTCCCAAGAAACATAGTTATGATGACAATTAATTGCTTTTACAGTGCTTTCAATTTCATCAAAAGAAATACGAGGAAAATATTTACGTAATACATCATAAATGTTAGACATCATTATTTCACGATTCATTAATGCAAATTTCTGAGCCCATCCTACTGCAAAAATGTAATCCTGATAAATTACTGTATGCTCTACGAGATAAGCCAAATCAATATCTGGAAGATTTTTATCAATATAGTATTTTCTCATTTCTTCTTTTGCTTTTTCTATGAAATAAGTTCCTATTTTATTTCCGATCCCACGACTACCACTATGTAACATAACCCAAACATCATTGTTTTGGTCTAGACATAATTCAACAAAATGATTGCCTGTTCCCAAGGTTCCTAAATGGTAAGCTGGATTAATTCTGGGAGTTAATTTTGGATGAGTTAATAGTATATCTTCATATTCGGAATAAAGGTTTTTAAAAGCATTAATATTACGTTCCGGCAAATCACACCACGCACCTCTATCACCGGACCCACCATTATTCGTCCTCCCATGAGGAATGGCTTTTTCTAGTTCCGAACGTAATTCAAAAAGATTATCAGGTAAGTCATTCGCATGTAATGAGGTTTTAATGGCCATCATGCCACAACCTATATCGACACCAACCGCAGCCGGAATGATGGCCCCCTTAGTCGCTATAACACTACCTATGGTGGCACCCATTCCCCAATGAACATCCGGCATGACAGCCAAATGTTTATATATAAATGGCAATTTAGAAGTATTAATTAATTGTTGTTTTGCTTGTTCTTCTAATTGAACACCATTAACCCAGGCTTTAATTAAAGCACCGCCCTCTTGATATATTAATGGTTTCATAATCATTCCGTTCCGAGAGTAAGGGGTTAAGTTTTTTCCATTCAAAACTCAATTCGAAGAGTGAATGAAAAGGCTGAATCACTCTACCACACCTCACTGCTTAAGGGCAATATTAAACCATATTTGTATTCGTTTTAGATAAAACACTTGTAATTGCACAACACCAATATAAGTATCGGTTTTACTAAAAAACATATCCTACCTGGGCGATTACTTTTAATTAAGATGATTTTGGTCGTTCATGATCAGGTTCTAAATCTATATCCCTTCTTTTAGAACCAGGATTATTAGTAGGAGAGATTGATTTTAGCGGGTGAGCTGCAAGGAAAAATTTTCTTTGATTTATTAGGGAATCATTAAATTCGTTTTTTTCAAAAGTATCAAAGATCGTTTTGCTGCCAGAGGCAATACCTTGAGCTTTATCGAAACCTTGGGCTAATTTTGAAATAGTTCTAAAAAATCTATATGACATGCTATTGTCCCTCTCCTATTTGTTTTAATAATAAAATAACTTTATCTCTTAAGGGATTAATAAATTCTTTAGGAGAGGTTAATAATTTTTGAGCTAATGGTTCTTGCTTACTATAAGAAAGAATTTTATTAATAGTTTTGATTTCAGCTTGATCTTTTCTTCGATATATTTCAAAAAACAATTCCAAAAAACATTCTAAATCAGAAGCAGATTTTTGTAAATCAGCAGAAAATTCTTCTTTATTTAATTTTTTTGCCAAAACAACACACTCTTTAAATATGACATCTAAATTCTTTTCAGATATGGGCGGTTTTGCAGAACTAGCCACTTTTTTAAAACCCTCCTATGCTGCAAATGGAATAACCCTTCATCCAAAAAAGCCTCTCCAAAGGGATGGATTTACTTTTTACAGAAGACCTATTAATAAGTATAGATATTTAAATTATGGAATAAAAGAAATTCTAGATTTATCAAAAAAATTGTTTCTAGAAAATAAACATTAAGAGTATTCGTGTATTTACAGTTATTTCCTATATCTTCTCAACTTTATGTTATACTGAATAAAAAGGGTGATCAAAATTAGAATTATATTAATTTTTTGAAGATTGCCAGGAGGTATGTTATGGCAGACACTCCAATTGATGAAGGTACACTTGCCTTAGCGTTTGAATTTATGAAAGCCCCTAATGCTAATGTATATTCAGATGAAATGAATTTTATTTATACTGAAATTGAAACATTTATCACACAAGAATTAATGGATAGAGATGAAAAAATCCAAGAATTATTAAGTATTAGTAAACAAAAACTAACAAAACCCACTGAATTTAATAAAAATAATGAGATGTTTATTGCTAAAGTTCCAGGGGAAACTGGAAAATATGCGCTTGCTTATAAAGCAAGTAATCCACTGACCCATATGATGGATTATGTTATATCAAATAAAATATCGTCGGAGACTATTCAGAAGATGGCTGACGCGTATGCCAAATCCAACCCAAAGAAATCTCAAGAAATCCGAAAAGCAGCCCTCGAAAACTCTGATTACTATGCAAGATGGAGAATTATGTCTAGTGCATTGAAGCCGAACGTTGCAAGTCAAGTCCAATTCAGTCTCGTGACAGGGCCATTTGCATCCAATTTCATTATTCATGCTACGGAAAAGGACATTAAGACAGGAGACGATGAGTATGATAAAGAATTATATAAAAAAATTGTCAAGATAAATGATCAAATCAAAGATAAAATTATCCAAACGTTAAAAGCAAATAATTACGTGGGTGACTTCAAATTTGGACAAAACTCTTTTTTCGATATTTATCCTCCACTAAGACATCCTGAAGACTATAGATTACCTTATCGACTCATCTATTCTTTTCTAGACCCCAAAAACATAGGGCAAATAACCACTGTTGAAATAGATATGGATAATCCGTACATTACAGATTTAGACCTAATTGAAATGGCTAAACTGGAGAAAATTCGTGACCCAAAAAACACGGCTGAATTAGAGAAGTTTGGATATGGAAAATATGACTTCAGCAATCCCAATAATATTGTCAGAGTTGACACGGTTCTCGAAAGTAAAGCTTCTCAAGACCCAGTCCCACTCGTTTCCTTTACTGCGGGACATATAAAACAGAGCACTACAGAACAAGGTACGACTGTAACCTCGTCTACTCCTAAAAAAACTACTAACGAATCATAATATAGCTAGAGAAGTCTCTGCTGCAGTAACCGAAAGTTCAGGTTCCATCAATAATAGGCCTGTCCCTGAAAACATCAGTGTATTTCCCCTATTTTTCAATTTTTAATTTTTAGTTCTTTAAAGATAATCTTTTTAATGTAATAATAGTATTCGTATTTAATGAAAGGAGCCCCTAATATGTCATCCACTATTGAAGATGTAAATAAAGAAGCTGCAAACGATAAAATATCGTTAGTTGCTACAAATAGGGTCTAAAATCTATATACAATGAAGGAAAAAAAACAACCATCTGAAGCAGCTATTATTAATCTTCTGAAATTGAAATTTGATTCGATTGGAGACGACGCTGCAATTTTGCCTTTAACAAAAACTCGTAGCTATGTGCTTACAAAAGATTTATTGATTGAAGATATACATTTTACAGTAAATCAAGATGCAGCCACACTTGCGCGTAAAGCCTTGGAAGTTAATCTAAGTGTTCTAGCAGCCATGGGTGCGACCCCACACAGTGTTCTCCTCGGAATTTCCTTACCCAGTCACTACTTTGATTATATCAATTCTTTTCTGACTAACTTTGTTTGGGCTTGCAAAGATCATAACATCACGCTCATTGGAGGGGATACAAGCCGATCGTCTGACAAGTTTTTTATAAGTATGACTACCATAGGTACAATTTTAAATAAGAATATTAAGTATAGACATACTGCGGAGAATGGCGATTTACTTTATGTTGCAGGCTGCCTAGGTGATGCACATATTGGATTAATCGCTTCGAAAAATAACAAGGGATTGACTAGATTTGCAAGAAAATATTATTCTCCCAAGGCAAAACTTGCAGAAGGAGCCTGGCTTGGTAAGCAAAAGGCTGTCACTGCAATGATGGATCTCTCAGATGGTCTTTACATCCATTTAAAAAAAATCTGCCAAAGTGCCAATTTAGCCGCATTTGTCAATTTAGATGGATTTTCAACCTCACCAGAATTTAAGCGCGCATGCAAATATTTGCAATTAGACAGAATTACCACCCAGTTAATCGGGGGTGAAGATTACGGACTTTTATTTTCTGTACAGGCAAATAAAGGTCCTATCATTGCTAAAATGTTTTATAAAAAATTTGGTTACGAATTGCAATACATTGGAAAATTAGGGCATGGCAAAGGGGTTCAGTTTATAAAAAATAGAAAACCCATACATTTAGACTTAAAACCTTTTACCCATTTTAGTGAATCTGAATAATTGTTCAGACGCGCTATTAATTCTGTTCATTTGCTTGATTTGATTTATTAATTATTATAAAATTCAGCATTATTGTTAACTTTTGGGAGTTTCTCATGAGATTATATGTGTCTCGCACTCAATTTGACAGTCTCGATAAATATCAGCGTATACAGGCAGTAATTGACTATGTAAATCAGCTAGTCAATGGCTTGTACGAATACGATGAGCTCAATCCTCAAGTACTCGAAATTTATTTTGTCGATTATTATTTGTCCCAAGTCGAGAATGGCGGGCATAGACAATTTTTTTCTAATAGTGGCTTTAATCCATCAATGAACCTGATCATTTTAAATGGGCTTTCTAATATGGGTGCAGTTCATCACAAAGAAATATTTGAGTATGCTTTAAATATGCTCGTCTCTTTACCCGAAGCATCACGAGAAGAGGTATTATACTCTCCTTATCGTGAGTCCATTAATGTATCTCTTCACTCCATTTTATCTTCTTTTGATGCAATTGATGCAGAATTCCATTTGACCGAATCATTACGCAATTTTAATTACGAATATATCGATAATATAACAGATTTAGAAATTGTAGATGATGATTTGCTTTCAGAAAGGATGAAAACACTTTTAGACAGCGTGCCAGATTATGAAAATAGATTAGAAATGCAAAGACAGTTAGACATTGAAAACGAACCTCGTTATAGCAAAATTGCAAAAGCACTTTGTGAACATTACGAGCATGATCTTATTTCTATTAATGCAATTGATCATGGACAAGATTTTGTATCGGATGATGAAGTACTTGAAAATGAGAAAAATGGAAATTACTATTGTTATTTAACCACGTCACAGGGTTCTCATTATTTTATTTATGATGATATCAATAACACAGCCGCTTTCATGCAGGAGAATAATCAACATATTGGTACTATGGATTGTGAAAGTATCATTTAAACAAAAAATATTCATACTCACTTATCAAGTTAATATACCCTTTTTATGATAAAAAATGTGCTAACTTGAAGTAATGGCATATGTTTAATCTTCAATAAAAAGCGAGCAGATACAAATGAATAACGCAATTGGATACGCTACTCACGGTGCAACTGAACCTCTAAAATTTTTTAAATTTCAACGACGAGAGGTAGGACCTCATGACGTACAGCTTGAAATTCTTTATTGCGGGATATGTCACTCTGATATTCATAGCGCTCGTAATGAATGGCATAATGCCATCTACCCCATGGTCCCAGGGCATGAAATTATCGGGAAGATCACCAAAATAGGCGAGGAAGTATCAACATTTAAAGTAGGCGATCTTGTAGGAGTCGGCTGCTTAGTGGGTTCTTGTCGAACGTGTAGTAGCTGTCAGGACGGGCTCGAACAATATTGTGAAAGTGGCTTTACACTCACCTATAACAGTAAAGAAGAAGAAACCGGCGGAATCACTTATGGTGGGTATTCTAATACGATGGTGGTAAACGATAAATTTGTGCTTCATCTGCCAAAAGAGCTTGACCCAAAAGCCGCAGCACCGCTTTTATGTGCTGGCATTACTACCTATTCTCCTCTTCGCCATTGGAATGTGAGTAAGGGACAAAGAGTCGGTATCGTTGGTTTGGGAGGTCTTGGGCATATGGCAGTAAAAATTGCAGCAAAACTTGGTGCTGAAGTCATTGTCATTACCACTTCTCCGAGTAAAGAACAAGATGCAAAAAAACTTGGCGCTTCCAGTATCCTTCTCTCTAAGGATAAAGAACAAATGAAAAAAGAAGCTAACCGTTTTGATTTTATTCTCAATACAGTTCCAAAATCACACGATATTAATCCATACCTCGATCTTTTAAAACGCGATGCCACAATGGTAATTGTAGGCGCTGTAGAACCTATTGAACCTGGTATCGATGGCAGTAAAATTATCTTCAAACGCAAATCAATTGCAGGTTCACTTATCGGTGGGATTAAAGAAACCCAAGAGATGCTTAATTTTTGTGCCGAACACAACATCCTTCCTGAGGTAGAAATGATTCCCATCCAAAAAATAAATGAAGCTTTTGAACGCACAATAAAAAACGATGTAAAATATCGCTTTGTGATCGATATGTCCTCCCTAAAAGAGGAAAGATAAGGGGTCGGATCTGGATTTTAGGCTTACACCGAAAATCCAGGTCCATCCCCTTATCCTATTACTTTTTTCTATTCCTAGCTTTTTTTCTTTTCCCTCTATTGCTTCTTGTGGAATTTCTTTCGACAGGGGTTGATCCCGTATTCGAGCTATTTGCTTTATTATCCGAAAATTGAACGATGGTAGAAACACCTGTGCTAACGCCCGTATCTGCTGATAAGCTTACAGAATCGACGCCGCCGGCAGCTATATAGGCTTCGGACGCCGCTTGCAGGATATTCTTCGCTTTTTCTTGTAAAGAAACAGTCGTTGCTTCTGTTGCAGTACTCAAAATCAGGCCAGTACCAGCAGTCTTGCTTTTTTCTCCCAAACCCGTTGCTTCCAATTCGACTGCCCTTTTTTCATCTCCTCTTTCACCCTGTGATTCTGACATAGAAGAAGTTAATTCTGAAGCTGTTTCAGTTTTTGAAGCTAAATCTTGAGCATTTTCGCTTTTTTCTGCTTTTAGTTTTTTAGCAACCGTAATCACTCCTGTCACATAATTTGTCAACGCGGTACATCCGATTTGTATATCTCCACTGCCCTTTTTCCGTTGTAAATTAAATAGAAATGCTTGTGCCGGATTCTGTTCATAATATGCTTTAATAACAGGGCCGTCTACGGCCTGTATTGTTGCATTTTTGAGGGCCGTACCTGCTTCCCATTGGCAGTCAAGTAATGCTTTAGCGGCTCCTTCTGCATAATTTGGTTTAGCGATTGCCAGGTCAATTTTGATATTCATTTTACTCAACAAGAGATCTTTTTTAAGCGCTTCGGATAAATAAAAAGCTAATCTGGGACTGTGGGAAAATCCGAGATCCATGACTATCACGCAAATGGGCTGGCCATTCGCTTCTCCTATTTCCTTTTTTAATCGAGTGATTAAATTTTTCACCATATGAGGTATAACTTCATTTTCTTGACTAATCGCAAATTGCGTCAAATTCATTCCTGATTTAACAGCCATTATCTGTTTTCTATAAGTCACATTAAAAGGCGCAGTTAACCCTTGATAAGGAATATTTTGTTCAGCAAGTTTTTTATAAAATTTAAGGGTTTCTGGACGGGCATTTACTCTTCTTCCGTCATTATCAATGAGATCTAACACACCG
>Ga0207032_1233_pt1 | contig 12561 bp, 11 predicted proteins | sample Alteio_BWMinCont_38_FD_153308 | JGI IMG/M metagenome (GOLD analysis project Ga0207032, IMG submission 153308) | Enriched cells from forest soil in Barre Woods Harvard Forest LTER site, Petersham, Massachusetts, United States -... | ecosystem: Environmental > Terrestrial > Soil > Temperate forest >... | reverse complement strand
GCGGTAACTATAGGATCTATGCGCCTAAGTAGTTGTCTGAACCTGGATTAAACAGATTAATACGATTTTTAAGATGTGATAGGTAATCTGCCGTTCACATTTGAGATTTACGAAGTTTTAAAACGGCGAAGCCCTCAATGAGGCCTTTGAAAATAAACAAAACCGAATTAAACTTCGTAAGTCTTTTTTGTTATATACAAGTGTTCCAAAAAGTGAGAATGCCACTTTGGAACACCTGGAACACTATCAGTCCCGAAAAAAACACCTTCAATAATCGGGTTAATCCTCAAATCTGTTTAATCAAGGTTCAGACTTTATGGCGTAACCCCACCTTTAACCTCAAATCCAAACACCTGCGAACCGGCTTTACCATCAGCTGAAATGCATTGTACTACGCCCATATATTTCCCGGTTTGATCAGATGTATAAAAGCTAAAGGCAGCCTTTCCGTTTGCATCTGTAGTTACGTTTGGCGACCAGTACAGCAGGGTCCTGAAATCAGGTAAATGATCCGATACCTGTAATTGGGTTTCATAAACCGGCGAGAAAAAGGTTCTTTTTAATTGCAATCCTTCATAATCCATTACCAGCGCATGCGGGTCAATTTCAACGCCGCCCAGGTCGCCTTTATAGGTTGTAAAGCTTAATACGCCATATTCTACATCATCGCCGCGATAATATTTGTGAGGCACTACTTCCAGCTTGCGCACTTTTAGCGGATCGGCAGCAATAATTTTATTAAAATTATAAACCGGTATGCCGTCAAATAACACTAACGGCTGGTTACTGCCCATGTAATAATCATTGTTTAATACCCTGAACCTAAACTGGTCCTTTTGTTTACTAACCAATACTTCATGTATGTATTCGCGCAAAACTTCCTCCATGGTGGTAAAGCGGGTATAGTTGTCCAACAGGTAAACTTTTTGCAGGCCGTTAAATGTTGAGGTGGTATCTATATTAGGGATATACTGTTGTTTGATTTTTTCGCCCGAGTACAGGTTTTGCACCTGCATGCTCACGCTATGGGTAAAGAGCGAATTATACAGGTCTTTTTGCAAACTAAATGCCGGAACCTTATTGGAAGAAAATTTTTCGGAATAAGGGTTCGAGATTTGTATTTTAAGTAGCGTATCCTGTTCCAACCGTGATTGAACCACAATTTCGTTTTGCCCTACCAGGTCTTTGGTATTGATCAGGAAATTGCCCGCTGCGTCAGTTTGCGAGTTGTAGAGCTGCACACGTTTGCCGGGGATAGTCAGCAATACTCTTTCATTAGCAACCGGCGCTGAAGTTTTAGGATCGGTTACTTTCCCGGTGATAATATGCCCGTTATATTCGGGCAGGTATTTAAAGGCAATTTCCTTTGCCTGCAGGATATCATCCCAGTTGTATTTACTCCAGCCATGTGTCAGCATTAAATTGTCTAATGCCTCGTTATCTCCAGCATTTAAATAATAATCGGGCGATTCAATATTACCCCTCAATTCGGAAGTTAGCCAGGTATAAGTATAAATACTTTCGGGATTGCTATTCTCCAATGAATCTAAGCGGTAAACAGCCACCGACATGTCGGTGGGCTCAATTGTGTTTTTGGTAAGTATGGATACAGCTACTTTTTTCCTTGAAGTATATTCGGGCTTGTCCGTCGCTGCTTCAATAGTTAGTTTTTGACCCGAATGCTTGCTGTAAAGTCGCTCGCACACGGGCTGTTTTTCATTATTGAACAGGGTGATATGCGAAATGCCTTCGCCCAGTTGGTTTTTATCTATTAAAAATGAAGCCTCGCCGTTTATAAGAGTTAAAGTTTTGGCAACAGCGATGTTTTGCCGGGTATGCGCTACTAAATAAACCGAACTGTTGTTAGCTGCCGATGAATTAACGGTAATTTTTAATTCCGCGCCATTATCTGTTAGCTGCATTACATAGCCGCTGACAGCAATTGGGGGCAGGGGAGCGGTTATAGTTTTGTTCCCTTTAAATTTCAATACGGCGCGATAGGTATTGGAGGCATCAGGTTTTAACATAAAGGTGCCCATGCCAAATTGATGAGGTTTAAAACGGGCAATGGTATCATTAGTTTTATTAACTATGGCCCCGGTAAAATCAACACCCTTGCCGTCATTCCCAACAACACGGTAAGCTACTTTGCCGGTTAAACCATTAACCAGGCTGCCTCCTTCGGGGAAAAATTGTACATCATATTCCGGTGTTGGTTCTTTTGTTTGGAGGGCAATCTCTTTTAATGAATTTACCAGGGTGATGTTTTTTTCAAAGTATTTATCAGCGCTAAAATTCTTCATCCAGTTAGTATAGGCCCGAATCTTATAGCTTCCGGAAACAGCCGAAACGGGTAAATAGAATGAGCCGTTGCCCGAGCCATTGTCCATTGCGATTTTAGCCTGCAATATGGGGTTATTGTCCCTATCCAATATCTCGGCATAGGCTACTTTGGCGGCATCCAATGGTTTATTGTCGGCAGCGTTAATATCATATATTTTGAACCATAGCAGTTCACCCGCCAGGTAAAAATCCTTATCGGTATGTACATACAGTTTTTCCTGCAAGGTATTTTGTGCGTAGTTGTTAAACTTGCTTTGAATATCATCTAAAACCTGTGCAGAAACAATTGATACAACAGTAGTTAAAAGCGCTATAGTAAGCGCAGAAACTTTAACCAGGTAATTGTTCTTTTTCATATATGTATCATTAAATAAATATAATATTTTCGTTTTAATAAGGTGGTGGAAAATAGGATGGCCGTGTTTTGGTGCCGCCCTGGTAACTGCAATCCACACATTGTTTTGGTGCGTATAAATAACCTATCCACCCGGGGCCCGGAATAACAATATATTGGCCATATACCAGGCTGTCGCCGGAAGCAAGGGCTCTTGTTGTCCTTAATGTGTAGGTTGTTGCGGGCGCAAACAGCAGTCTTCCTGACAGACACTTAAGCGAATCGGGGCCGTAATAAAAACTATTATTGCTATTAAGCCGGGTACCGTTTGTTCCGGGTGTTATTTTGAACACACCAAGATCATTATAGTGGAATATTAGAATTTTATGAGATACGGTGGATGCGCTTACAAAGCCCAGCACCAGGTCGGAAGGCGAGGTAATGCAATGAATGTTCCCGGTTACAAAAGAAGGCTGTGGATCGAATATCGAACCTAAATTTTCGGTGTTGGTTTTTAATTCCTGGTAGTACTTATAACCATCGGCTGTTAATGCATACTGATTAACCACCATGGCGTAGATCTCTGATATTTTTTGAGAGGTATCCGCTAAGGATGCCAATAATTGTTTTTTGATCACATCCTGCGACTGGTTTGCAGAAGTGCCCACAAATATTTGGTTTGAGAAATCGTGCCGGTAGCAATAATAAGTATCGTTTTGAAGAAAATTGGCATCATTAATATTTACAATCTGCCCGCTTATATATTTATAATTTGCTTCATAATAGGAAGTATATTGCCATACATTTTTATAATCCCACCGGTAATAGCGGGTATTATTTGTTGGGTCATGTGCATCCAGGTAAAACTGAACACTTTTATCGGTTACTGTAAAATAAAGGCTATCAATGGAGCCGGTTGCCTTCATCTGCACGAAATCCGACTGATAAATCTTGCCGTCTTTAGTTTTTATATCTAAACGGTATTTTCGCGCTGTGTTAAAATTGGTAGTTGGTAAGAAGTATTTTCCTTTACCCATTTCAGTTAAATTATATAATTGGGCCTGGTCATCTTCAACCGCTATTATGGCCTTTAACTCAGCTTTAAGTTGGGTGGTATCGCTCAAACTGGTGGTGCGGCTAAGCGTAATAAAGGTAGTATCGCCGCTGATGATGGGCCCGTCAACCGCCAGGTAATTGGTTGCTACTGTTGCTAATTGTGCATTAAATGGCTTTTTACAGGAAAAATATCCGGTTAAAAATAAGATGGGCAATATGTATAACAGTTTATTTTTCATAACTAATATGCGGGTAAAGGAAAATAAGCTGGCCTTATATTGGTGCCGCCTTTTGTCCGGCAATCCACGCAGCTTTTTAGGGCATAATAGTAAGTATAACCAATAGCCGCAGGCTCATCAGGCTGAAGAAATGAGGGGCCGGGTACATCAGTTTCGATATCTGGTACACGATCAATTAAAGTGTAGCCTGGAATAGAAAATATTTTTGCAAACCTTGATGCAAACGTTGGATAAGGAAAAGTGGAGATTTCGCTAAAATGGCAAGCGCCGGTATCGGGCGCTGGGAAATAATAAGAAGAATAGGCATGGTTCGGAATCCAATCAATACCCCCATACGGATCAGGACCCCGTAATGGCAAATCATTATGATGTACATTCAATTGTTTGTTGGCTACTGTGGATGCACTTATAAACCCGATAACTATATCGTTTGGTGAAGTAATACAATGAATGTTGCCCTTTAATAAGGATGGTTGTGCATCAAATATGGACCCCAGCTGTTCGGTGTTTGTTTTGAGGTTTTGGTAATAATTAAACCCGTCTTCTGTCAATGCGTACTGCCTGAGTTGCATAACATAAACATGTCCTAATTTTTCAGAAACATTTAATAGCCCGCCTAATTGCTGGTTGCTGATCACATCTTCGGCCAGTTTTGCCGATGAACCAATAAATACCTGGTTGGAAAAATCAGTACGGTAACAAATATTAATCGCATCCGGGCTATCGGGTACGATGGGTAATATCTGCCCGTTTTTATATTGGTAATAGGATTGATAAAGCGGAACATATGACCAGGTTTCTTTATAGTCCCACCTGTAATAGCGGGTACTATTATTCACATCATGCGCATTAACATAAAATAGTACTGTAGCGTCGCTATTTTGCTTAAAATAAATACTGTCAATAGGCGGCGTCACTTTCATCGGCACAAAATCCGACTGATAAATTTTGCCATCGGTGGTCTTGATGTCGAGCCTATATTTTCGTGCTGTGCTAAAATTGGTAATTGGTAAAAAATACTTTCCCTTAGCCAATTCAGTAAGGTTGTATAATTTAGCCTGGTCATCTTCCACGGATACTACTGCTTTTAGTTCGGCTTTATTTTGAGTAGTGTCGCTTAAACTTGTTGTACGGCTCAAAGTAATGAAGGTCGAGTCGCCGCTGATAATTGGCCCATCAACCGCCAGGAAATTGGTGGTTACTGTTGCCAGATGCGCGGTAAACGGCTTTTTGCAGGATAGAAATCCTGTTAAAGTCAAAGCTGTCAATATATAGTGCAACGATCTTTTCATTTTAGAACCGGATATTATAATTTACATATGGGATTATAGAACCAAAGATGGATAGCTGGTACCCGCTTATTGTACCGCCCTGCGTTACGTAATAAACCGAATATGGATTTTGCCTGCCGGTAAGGTTGTAAATACCTACGCTCCAGGAATTATGAAATTTCTGATGCACTTTATGATTTCCGTCGATATTCAAACCAATGTCCGTCCTGAAATAATCAGGTATACGATAGGCGTTACGGTCAGAATAGATCACCCTTTCGGCGCCTTCTGCAAAATATTTGGCTTCGGGTACAGTAATGGGCCGCCCGGTACTATAAACCACATTTACCGAAAAATTAAAACGATGGGATACCCTGTAATTACCAATGAAGTTAAAGGCATGTGGTTTGTCAAAGTTGGCCGGATAATAAGCGCCATTATTAATGATGTCACCCTGTGTGGGGTCTTTATCCTGCAATAATGTGCGCGAATAGGTGTAGCTAATCCATCCGTTTAGCGCACCTGCTGATTTCTTTAAAAAAAGCTCTAAACCATAGGCTTTGCCGGTGGTTTCCAATACATCGGTTTCCACATGCGGATTAAGCACAACATCGGCCCCGCTCTTAAAATCAAGGAAATCTTTTAACCTCTTGTAATAAACTTCTGCCGAAAGCTCGATGGTGTTTGATTGTAAATTCTGGTATATACCGAATGATACCTGGTCGCCATATTGTGGTTTAATATTATTGTCGCTTAGTTTCCAAACGTCCGTTGGCGATATGGCTGCCGTGTTTGACAGTAAATGAATGTACTGCCGCAAGGTATTGTAGCTGGCTTTGATTGACAGCTCATCTGTTATGCTATACCGTGTAGACAGACGATATTCGGGGCCGCCGTAGGTTTTTATGTTTTTTCCGCTGCCATAAGTCACACTGTCTATTTGATTGGTAGTGGTTTTAGGCAGGCCGGGGGCATAGTCTCTAACCGTTGCAGGGCCCAGGTAATTGTATAAAGAGTAGCGTAATCCAAAATTAACAGAGAATTTTGGTGTAATGTCGTAGTGGTCGCCCAGGTATACAGCGCTTTCCAGGGCTTGTTCGGCAGGGACAACCTGGGGCACAGTTAATGATCCCACTCCATCCGGCTCATAGGTGCCCGGGTGTAATTTATAATACATTAAACTTACCCCAAAATCAATTGTGTGTTTTGACGACAGGTAATAAGTAAAGTCGGTTTTAAAATAGGTTTGATTAATATTAAAACTCAAATCATAACCCCTCACCGGAACAGTGGTGCTTGAAATTCCATAGTCGTAATGGTCATACCCACCGGTAACCAGGGCAAATAATTTATTACTAAAAACATGTTTCCATTTTAATGATATGTTCTTGTTGTTATACCGGTAAGTAGTATCGCTATTTAATTTAAAATTATCATGGCTGAGGTAAGTGGTGAGGTATAAGTTATTCTTTTCGTCTATCTGGTGACTTACGTCAAAATTCATGTCGTAAAAATTAGCGCCGCTGTTTTTATACTCTTTGGGTAAAGCGTTTAATAACCAGTCGGCATAGGTAGTACGACCGCCAAAAATGAACGAAGTCTTATCGTTAACTATTGGTCCTTCAATATTTAAACGGCTGGTGATAAGGCCAATGCCTGCCGATCCGGTTATTTCTTTTTTATTTCCTTCGCGATTAGTTATATCCAATACGGATGATAAGCGCCCGCCAAATCTTTCGGGGATGCTGCTTTTGTAGAGCTCAACATCTTTTACAATGTCAGGGTCGAAAGAGGAGAAGAAACCGAAAAAGTGTGAAGGATTGTAGATAGTGGCATCATTAAGCAGGATAAGATTTTGATCGGCCGAGCCACCACGGACATTCAAACCTGTACTTGATTCGCCTACTGATTGTACGCCAGGCAGCGTTAGCACCACCCTTAATATATCCGGCTCGAAAGCTGTGGGCACCTGTTTAATGCTTTTAATATCCAGCTTATCAACCCCCATTTCTACACTTTGCACATTGGTGGCATTTTTGGCGTTGATAGTAACTTCTTTTAGTGCCAATACCTGCTCCTGCAGGTCGATATTCAATTTACCATCGCTAAAAAGCATAATCTGGCGCCGGGTGGTTTTCATGCCTACCCCTCTAATGGTCAATGTGTTTTGACCCCGGGGAAGTGTTATAGAATAATAACCAAATTGATCGGAGTGAACACCTACATTGATATCTTCTCGTCCGATGTAGATACCGCTTACCGGCTCGCCGGTTTTTACATTATGAATATAACCTGTAATTATTGATCGGCCGGGGATTATCGTATTGGTTCGGATGCCTATATCATAGATCTTGTTTTCAAGCGTAGCCGCCGACACTAATTTGCCTTTGTCATCTGTATAATCTAACGGTGCATTAGCTGCCGCATTAACATTTGTATTAGCATTATTATTCAAGTTGGTTAACAAACCGGGCTCAATAGTGCGTCCTTTAGTAATAAATACCTGTTGGTTAACAATTGCATAATGATAATCGGTACCCTTAAAGGCTATATTTAAGACGTTTTCCAGCGTCAGGTCGCTTCCCTGCATGGTCACTTTAAAATCGCCGACTTTTGAGGCATCGTAGTAAAAGTGATAATTGGTTTGCTGCTGTAAATCGGCAGCCATTTTATCAATGCTCACTGCCTGGTAATTTACATTGAGCAGTTTGCCGCTTTGCTGACCATGAACTACCTGGAATGCAGTTAATAACAAAGAAATGAAAATGTAAAGTTGCTTCATACTTATTTGGTTAATTGATCATAATATGATGCTACCTTCACTATAGCCTGTTCTTCATTGCCACTAAAATCTATTTTGTTTAATTTGATATAAGTGTCCAGATCTTTTTTCCTGTCTTTCAGTAAATTCAATAATGCTCTTTTGCCGGATATGGGGAAATACTTATTATCCTTGCGCAGGTAATAACCGGTATGTTCATTAAATACGTTTTGAATAGTTAACCCCGATTTTTCTTCCTGTATATCTTTCTCATACTTTTTTACAATTTGCGACCGGCCATTGTACAGCAGTTCATAAAACCCAGTTTTATAGGCTGTTTGTGCGCTATCCGCGTCGATCCTGATAAATGTATGATTGCCGATAGAGAATTTATCAAGTTTGTTATTGATGAGGCTCATGTAACTGGTATCTGCAGGATGTTTTACAACTACCTCCTCTTTATACAGGTCATATAAGATGGGGACGTTATAAAAATCCGCATCATCATAATGCAGGCTGGCATTTTGAAATTCCCCGGTTTGATAATAGGCGTTTCCCGTATAACCAGCAGGGTATTCAACATATTTAATGCCGTTGAGGAGCCTGGACTGAAAGGCGATTTGTCGGGTATAATTTATCCTGGAGCTTGCTAAAGCCTGTTTTGCAGGCACGCTGTCGGGAGCAGCGCTTTGGGCATAAATATTACAGGCAAGTATTAGCTGTGCAAAAACAGTTAAAACTACCAGCACACCTTGTTTTTTCATCCGATCAAGAATAAAGGTTAGGAATAAGATTTTAATTAAATAGTATACTTATTATTTTCTTCTCCAGGGGTAATAAAGAAGATATATGTAATAAAGTGCTACTGCAAAAAATTTAGTTTGGTTTAAAACTGGTATTTTATCCACACAAACATAATTCTTTTACCCTGTTATTGCAATCGATTGAAATAGATATTTTTAGAAAAATTAAGGTTTTAGTTTAAAAGGGTTTCTCATATCCCCGGAGCATTTTATAGGTTATAAAGATTTATTATAATAGTTAAAAATAATCAATTATAAGGTCGGGAAAATAGCTTTAAAAGTTAATCAGATCTGGTTAGTTCCATAGGAACTTTTGGTTGGTAGAAAACGTATTATCAATCACGAGGCGTTCCGATAGGAACGCTTGGTACAATGTACAACATATCTGCTACCAACCAAATGTGCCTATGGCACATCGGTAAAAGTTATAATACTATTAAATAATTTTCCTTATTATAGCGTAAAATAAAACAGTCAAATGCCTCCTAATTGTTATTTTTGAAAGATGCAGGAACAGCCCAATAACCAGCTTCATGGCAAAACTTTAGAAATGATATTGAATGCCCTGGTGGCTCATTATGGTTGGCCCGAGTTAGGGTATCGTATTCGCATCAATTGTTTCCTGTCTGATCCAAGTATCAAATCAAGCCTGAAGTTTCTGCGTAAAACACCATGGGCGCGTACTAAAGTGGAAGAGCTTTACTTAAATACGCGGTTTCAAGATTAATGAGTGAATTATTGATTTAGGAAAATAATTCAATGATTTGTTTATACATTTTTCAAAAATGCAGTGCGCTGCGGCAGGTCTAAGTAGGGGTAGGTTACCTTTGAAAGATATAATCCTTGCGGATAGGCTGGGGTGATAATTGGTGGGGTTTCTTTATTGGCCAGGTAATATTCAAATTGTTCGACACTTAACTTGCCCCGGCCAATGTCTAACAATCTGCCCATAATGATCCTGACCATTTTACCCAGGAAACGGTTGGCCGAGATTTGGAAACGTAATTTATTGCCATTTTCATAAACCAGTAAACCTGCCGAACTGACTTTACAAATGGTGTGCTCGTTCCTGTCGGGGCTTTTACAGAAGGCTTTGTAATCATCATACTGGGTAAGCAATGCAATTGCGGCTTGCATCTTTCCAATATTCAGGTTTTTTTCGGGATAATAAGCACTAAATCCGTTTAAAAAAGGGTCCTTGTAAGTATGGATAAAATAGTCGTACGACCGTTGTGTGGCGTCAAACCGGGCATGAGGCAGCCCCTGCATGGGGATAATGTCAAATACAGCAATATCCGCAGGCAATATTTTATTGAGCCTGAAAAAGAGATCAAATTTCCACTCCTTTTCCATATCCATATGAAAAAAGAACTGGCTGGCATGTACCTGCGCATCTGTGCGGCCACAACCAATTATAGTAACCGGAATTTTTAACAAACGGCTGAGGGCCGTTTCTAAAACTTCCTGCACATTCAGTACACCCGGATGTCGTTGCCAACCGCTATAGTGTGTACCATGATAACCTATGTGGATGAAGTATCTCAATGTGATAGGTGTTTAGTCTTGAGTCCGAAGCCCTGAGTTCTGAGCCGAAAACAATAAATGACTTAAGACTTTAGACTCAAGACTTCGAACTTAAACCGACTTATACCTTACGTGGTGGCAATTCAAAAGCAACGGCTTCATGCTCAAAATGCCCTTTGTGTGAACCATCGCAAAATGGTTTATTGGCCGACATGCCGCAACGGCAAATGGATACAATTGTGCGTCCCTGCAGCCCGTAGTTATTGCCCTGCATGTCCACAATTTCAAAATCGCCCTCAATCTTTACCGATCCGTTGTTATTAATAGTTAGTTTGGTAGTTGCCATAGTTTTTATCTTTCGGCAAATATAGCTTAATGGTTGTGTTTTTTGCGGGTTGAATTATTTTCACAGTGTCGGTCTGAAGATAACACAGTAATTTAAAAAGTTTTTATAATATTGGTGATGTTTAAATTAAAGATGAAGGTTCTTTTTACATTGATATTTTTGTTTTTGCTTTCAGTTAACGTATTTGCACAGAAAACTATAATTGATAGCGCGACTAACAAGGAGCCCATTGCAGTTGGCGAGCTTGGCGCGGCATCTTCTTTGAATGTTAAAGGTGGAAAATCAAATTTTGGATATAGTGCCGCAGTAGAAATTACGCCAATTGAAGACTGGCTGGAACTTGAATTGGGCGTTACGCCTACTTTTGGTTCTCATTTAAGAGAAACAGATGTAGATTTTTTATTCAAAAAACCGTGGACATTTTCTCCGAAATTAGAATTTATGTTAGGAGCCGGGGTAGCCTGGGCTCATACAAATGATCATAACGTAATTACAAATACAGCCAATGGCGAAATTGCACTGGATTTTATGTTTTGGCCCTCTGTAAAACATCAGTTTGGCTGGTATCTTGAACCAGCTTTTGATTACGGATTCAACCAGGAACATGAACAATCCGTTGGGATAAGTGCCGGTTTGCTAATTGCGATTCCGTGAGGCTTTACTCAAATAAACTTAGATAAGTTTATCTTTCAATCGCTGTTTCACATCTTCAGTCCATTCATTTTTTAAAATACTCAGGATAATAGAATCCCGACGCGCGCCGGTATGTAACAGCATATGACTTCTGATTATTCCTTCGGGCTTACATCCAATACTTTTCATGGCAGCTATACTTCGCTCATTCCTCGCATCGGCTCTAAACTCAACACGCTCCATGTTTAAACCTTCAAACGCAAATTGCAACAGTAAAAATTTACAATGCTTGTTTAAACCGCTGCCTCTAAAATCTTCGCCATACCAGGTATAGCCTAATTGCAAAGTTTGATTATTGGGTTGTATATCATAAAAGCGGGTACTGCCGGCATAGGCGTTACTTTGTTTATCATATACAATAAAGGGATATTCCTTTCCTGTTGCTCTTGCAATAAGCGCAGTATGAATATAATCGGTCATGCCCTGTTTGCCGGCGGCATCATATTGCGAATATTTCCAGGTATCCGTTTCATTAAGCGCAAAAGGTAACAAATGGTCAAGGTCCTTTTCAAGTAACGGGCGCAATAATACCCTGTCGTCCTCAAGGATGTATTCGGCCTGCGAGTCAAAATTTACGGTCATACTATTGTTCCAGGTTTTTTGGCAAAGTAACAATAAAACTCGTGCCTTTGCCGGGAATTGATTGTACATCAATGCTGCCATGATGTTTTTCAATTATACCAAATACGATAGATAAACCAAGCCCGGTGCCTTCGCCAATATCTTTTGTGGTAAAAAACGGTTCAAATATACGCTGCCTGATTTCGTTCGACATACCTATGCCGGTATCAGTTATTTCTATCGAGATATGATCCTCGTTATCGCGTGTGATAATCAATATACTTTCATGCTCGTGATGTTCTTTAGCCTTAATGGCCTGTATGCTGTTATTGATCAGGTTGACCAATACCTGGTTAATTTTACCCGAATAACAATTTAGTGGCTCCAGTTTATCCAATATTGGTTTTACTTCAATATAGTATGGAATAGAGCTTCTTAATAAAATTAAAGTATTCAATACGGCTGTATTTATATTAGTTGGTTTTAATACCAACTCATCCATCCGGCTAAAAGTACGCAGGCTCTGTACAATTTCAGAAGTGCGGTTTGCGCCGTCCTCGATACCGTTAAGCAACCCCATAATTTCTTCCTTAACAAATTCGGGATCAATTTTTTGCTTGTATTTTTCGG
>Ga0207032_1231_pt1 | contig 12675 bp, 10 predicted proteins | sample Alteio_BWMinCont_38_FD_153308 | JGI IMG/M metagenome (GOLD analysis project Ga0207032, IMG submission 153308) | Enriched cells from forest soil in Barre Woods Harvard Forest LTER site, Petersham, Massachusetts, United States -... | ecosystem: Environmental > Terrestrial > Soil > Temperate forest >... | reverse complement strand
ACAGTTACAAATACAACCCTGGATGGCAAAGTTGGGTTACCAAGGAACGTAGAAGGATCATGGTTAAATCCAAACCATTCTTTCTTCTCTACCATCATCAGGTTTACAATCATCAGCAATACACTGCCAATATACCCAAGTGCATATCCTTTAGCACTCACGCGGTCATATTGATCAGGTGTTGCAATCTCGGGCAAATATGCATTGTAAAACACGAGGCTTCCACCAAAACCTATACTGGCCATTACAGAGCAGATAATGCCATATTCGACATTGGCACGTCCGGTAAAAAAATATAGTGCTGCACAGGAAGCACTTCCCAGCCATGCAAAAAATTTCATAAAATTCTTTTTGCTTCCGCTATAATCTGCGATGCCCGATAAAACAGGCAATAAAAAGGCGAGCACAAGAAATGAAAATGATAAGGCATAAGAATACAAAACAGTATTAATAATATGAAAACCAAAGAAGTCAATCAACTCATTTCCATCTTTGGCAACTGTGACCGAAGCATAATATATCGGGAAAATAGTTGAGGTAATAACTAGAGAATAGACTGAATTGGCCCAGTCGTACATTGCCCATCCGTTTATTACTTTTTTATCATTTAATGCCATAAAATGTTTTGATTTTCGGGTCAAATATAAAGGTTCTGCTTTAAAGAATACTTTAAATTACATGTGATAAATTATCTCAAAAAAAATTAATATAACATATTCTATAACTTATTTGTTATCAGGTAAAAGATCATGAGAATAAAAAATAATGTCATAATTGCATCAAGTATCAGCCTGCTTTTAATCTGTTGTGCATTCTTCAGTTTTGCCAGGAATCATAATCCTCTTCATCAAAATGAAGCATCCGTCAACCTCATTATAAAACTGGATAACATTGAATCCGGAACTGTAACTATCGACCAACTTTCCAATGTTAGCGAAGTTTCTGCAATGGTCATAAATGCTATCGATGGAACTGCTATCAATTATACTGTTAACTCATTTACTTTTTCTGCCAGCAATGTCAAAGGGCCTAAAGACAGTGCTGATTTTATCGAAAATGTTAAAGGGAATATGCTAACGCGAACCATCAAACAGAAAATTCTTAAACTTCGACCGGGCAGCCAGATCGTCATCTATAATATTAGCGCCACCAGTCCTCAAAACATGAATGTGGTTTATGGCAGTACCACGTGGCAGGTAGTAGCTAATCCCACAACTATTCATTAATTGTTATTCGTATTAATTTAACATCAGGTTAATGTGCCCTGACATCAATTTTCATGTCTTTTAAAATAGCAAACACTTTTTTGCCATGTGTGGCTATCAGGAATGCTTTTGGATCTGTAGTTGGTTTAATATCAATTCCCTGGCCTTGCCATTCTTCTGCCTGTTCAGGATCATCGGGAAGTAAAATAAAATTCGGCCTGATTATATGATCTTCTGACTGCATATCCCAGGTACGGCGTTCATAAACGGGTCTCAGAATTTTGAACGGGTAATTTAATGCAGGAATAATGTATCCAAGCCCAACCTGTTTATTATCAAGTATTACAAGATCAGAATGATAAGCCAAACATAACTGTTGCAGATGATTGCTTTTGGCAATTATGGCGTCTACAAATTCTGCAGGAACCACATCTGTTGAAGCCATAGCGCCATATAAATTGGTTTTAAACAACCTGTTACGCTGTGACATACAAACAATACCAGCAAATAAAAAAAATGTTAAAATGATGGATTTCCATATCCATTTATTTGAAACGGATTTAAAAGAAGACTCAGCCCAATAAGAAAATAGGGCAAAACTAACCGGAACACCGAGGTACATTCTAACCCCTGAAAAGAAATAATTATCCTCAACATCCTGGGCTTTATCAAACCATAAAGTGAACAATAAAACAATGAACCCGCTAATAATGCTGATACCACTGATGAACTTTTTGTTGACAAAACAAATGACTGCAAAAACAAAGTAAAGTACAGAAACCGTCAGGAACTGGTATTTTTTCTCAGGAGACAGGTAATTAAAAATCTGGTCTATATGCGTAAATGCCAGCTTAAAAGTATCAAAATCGAAAGTATATTCTATACCATGAACATTATAGGCCGGATGTGTTGCATAAAACCAATAAATAAAGACCGGCAATGGCATCGCAAGCAACAGTCCGGCAAAAGATTGCAGGTAAAACTTCAACGATTTAATATTATGCAACCAGAAATAAATTGCAGCCGGAATGATAAGAAAAATGCAATTCTGACTGATGGTAAAACCAATGAGACTTAGAAATCCAAACCAGAAAAACTTCATCCTGTTTTCTGAAAACATGGCAAGGTAAATTCCAATTGCTGCAAAGGCACAGGCAGGCACATAACCTCTGGGAATAGAATCAATTGCATGGAATTCTATAGGGAGCCAAAGCAAATAAGCTAATGTAAATACAACGCTATAGTATTTTTTATCTCTGAAAAATGCCAAGCCAAGTATAACGAATGGAAGGAAACCAAAAATCCAGGAAACCAATGGAAGCGCAAAACGCAATGACATGCCAAATATCAAAAATACCTGTGCGAACAGGGGCTCTACGAGGGGGTTATAGGCCTGCCCATAAAAACAAGGCTCATGAAATATCCCATGGTGGATATCATTAGCAGCATCCCACAAAAGTAGTTGATCAGCATCTGTTACCAGGAAACAGAAATCATAAAGAATTCTGAACCTGAGTATTAACACAAGAACAAAAAGAATGGCACAAACAATAACAGGATAGGCTTTCCTGAATTTCATCCCGGAAAGTTCTTTAGAAACACTCATCTGGTATCAAAAAAACAATATTAATGTAAGCAGCAGGATTATGGTTATACCTTCTCAAAAACAAGCCTTGCATGATCCATAATTTCGCGCTCAAAACAAACTCTGTTTGGTCTGATTCTAAGTACAGCCAATTGATGCCTGAACTCTTTATCCCTGAAATATTTAGGGATAAGTGATGCATACCAGAGATATTTTTTCAGATTCCATTTATAATAAAGCTTTGTCCATTCCTTATTGGTTTGTATATAATCAAGGCGGCCACTGCTGTAAAACACATTTTTGAAATACGGCTCTGCAATGCGTATGATATGCTCATGACCATAAGGCAACCACGAGTCAGGATTATGTTTGGTAAGCAAAGCCAGGATATAAGCATCCGAATCTTTAGGGGCATTAATGTCAAATTGATCGTAAGGCAGCATGTTTTTACTGAATACCATACTCTGCATATAAAAACGTCCTCCTTTGGGAAGAAGATCATAAACATGTTTAAAATAATCGGCATAAACCTTATCCTGGTTGCCGTCAAGATAGTCTTTCACACTGGCTACGTGTTCGAAACTCCCGAATGCTGTAACGGCTTCAAATGTTCCAAAATCTTCCGGTTTTACAAACCGTGCATCTTTTAGAAAAACATTCAATCCGTTACGCCTGCAGGATGCAACTTGTCCGCGAGAGAGATTTACGCCATAACCATTAGCACCAACCGTATTTTTAAGATATGTGAGCCAACCTCCCCAACCGCAGCCCAGATCTATAATCCTTGTTCCTTTTTTGATTCCCAGCCATTTTGTAACAAATTCATATTTACGCAACTGTGCCCGGTCGAGGGTCATTGAATAATCGCCATCATACATTGCATTGCTAAAGTGGGCATTTTCACCAAGGCTAAACCTGATAAATTTATCCAGGTTGGTATAGGTAAAGTCCATTTCCTTACTCTTATCCCATTCCTGACCTTCTTTCCAGCTTACACTACTTCCTTCCCATGTGGAAGGTATTTGACCAATTTCTTCCAATGTATCAACGTTATCAATTTCTTTTTCCATAGTTAAAGAGATATTTTTATTAATTTTAGTAAAAACTGTAGATGCTTTTTTGTTCAAAATTTCTTCATCGCTTAGCAAATATAGTGCTACAGCATCAATTCTTAGAAAAAAACATCTTAAATATACAATCTAAAAACGACCTCATTTTGAAAATACCTTCATCATTTGCCATTGAATGCCCTTTTATACGCTCCTTGCCCTTAAAACTTCTCGTTTCCCGGGTGGCCCAGGAAGTTTTTCAATATCAAATCCGGCAGCTTTCATATTTCGCTTTACAATTCCTTTGCAGCAATACGTAACCAAAATACCTCCGGGATTCATCATTTTATATAGTTTGTCAAATATTTCTTCAGTCCATAATTCGGGCTGCACATCGGGTGCAAATGCATCAAAATAAATGAGGTCAAATTTATTTTCAGCGTAAAAATCAAGCAGCGATACGTTTTGTTTCAATAATTGAAATGAATTTGAAAGAGAAACAGGTTGCTCCCAGGATGAAGCATGTAAATTGAGAAAATTATTTTCATGGGAAGCATTTTCCAGTTCTTCAGCATAATTCAGCTTTTGAACCGTTTCCATATCCAGGGGGAATGCTTCAAGAGCTGTATATTGAATAATAACCGGCAGTTTCAATGAATGCAACAACGTAAGATAAGCATTAAGCCCGGTACCAAAGCCCATTTCAAATATGCGGATATTCTTTTTGGATTTCAATATTTCCTTCAACCCGTTTTCAATAAACACAATATCTGATTCCCGGATGGCTCCGAATGTGGAATGATAATGCTCATTAAGTTCCGGAACAAATATGGAATGTGAACCATCCCCGGTTATGATCAATTCTGTTTTCAAACTATTATTTCTTCTCACCTCTCACTTCTTACTCTTCAAAAAGCTCCACAAACCTGAAATTCTTACCATCAAAAAGCCCTTTATCACTGAGTTTCAATTCCGGGATCACCAGCAAAGCAAGGAAGGAAAGCGACATAAATGGCGCTCCCAGGGTACAGCCCATTGTTTTTGTTTCTTCATCCATCATTTCATATTCCCTTGCCACTTCATAGCCATCTTTATTACTCATCAATCCGGCAACAGGCAATGATAAAATCATTTCTTTAGAATCACTTACCAGAGAAATGCCTCCTTTATGCTCAATAAGGAGATTAACAGCCATGGAAATAGAAGCATCATCTACACCGACGGCGATGATATTGTGACTGTCATGCGCAACTGTAGATGCGATAGCACCCTGTTTCAATCCGAAATTCTGGACAAATGCAACGGCGGGTGCGGCATTCTGATAGCGGTTCACAACTGCTATTTTCAAAATATCCCGACTGATATCAGTTAAAACCTCATTATTTTCAATCCGGGCCTGCTGTATACTATGGCGTGTAATCAATTGGCCATCTATAACTTCAATAACTTTTATGCGTTTTCCTTTAGCTTCCACACGAAAGTCTTGATGGTTCACGTAGCTGCAATCAAAATGATTGATAATATCAGAATGGACTGAAGGTAAAAGTGTTTTGCCGTTTTCTGCCACCTTTTGTCCTCTGATCCAGGTTTGCCTGATCTCAAAATCTTCCAGATTGTTTACAATGATAAAATCAGCAGAATCACCTATTTGCAACAATCCATTTTCAAGATTATAATGTCGTACCGGGTTAAGCGTTGCCGCCCGTAAAACATCCATCGGTTTAAAACCGAGTGCGATAGCTTTTTGTACCAATTCATTGATATGCCCTTTTACCAGAGCATCAGGATGCTTATCATCAGAACAGAACATGATCATTTCAGGAAATTCACCAAGTAAAGGAATCAGTGCGTCAAAATTTTTGGCGGCGCTTCCTTCCCTGATCAGGATGTCCATACCCAGTTTTATCTTGTCCAAAGCTTCATCATAAGTAAAACATTCATGGTCTGTACTTATGCCGGCCCCGACATATCTTTTCGCATCTTCACCACGCAATCCGGGTGCATGGCCATCTGCAGGCTTGCCATGTTTCTTTGCGATTTGTATTTTTTCCATTACCTCGGGATCATGAAACAAAACACCCGGATAATTCATCATTTCAGACAGATAGCGGATTTCGGGCCTGCTTAGAAGTTGTTCAATTTCTGCGGGACCCAGTGATGCACCTGCCGTTTCAAAAGCTGTTGCAGGCACACAGGAAGGTGCGCCAAAATTGAAATAAAATGGGGTTTTATTCCCATTATCAATCATATAATCTACACCCTTTATTCCCAATACATTTGCAATTTCGTGTGGATCACTAACTGTGGCCACAGTTCCGTGTACTACTGCAAGCCTCGCAAATTCTGCCGGTACCAGCATCGAACTTTCAATATGGATATGTGCGTCAACCAATCCGGGAAGTATAAAATGATCATCTGCTTTTGATGTTTCCCTGATATCAGCAATTCGTCCATCCTTCACAATCATTTCACCCGGAAATATGCTTCCGGCCACTACATCAACTATTTGTCCGCTGAATTTTTGACTATCGCTGTGCATGTGCAGTTGGTAAGTTTGTAAATAAGTAAGTTAGTGACATTTCAAAATTAGGGTTTTCGGTTAAGTAATTCTTTCCGCAATTGGCATCATTTTGCTCATTGATGGAATCACTATTAGATTTGATTTGATTTTCGTTATTAAAATATTCATAATCAATAATATATACATAACTCATTGATAATTTTATCCTAAAAAACAGAAAAGATCAGTTCAGAATGTATGGAAACGACATTTTTTGCAGAAATTAAGAAAACCAAAACCCCATTTTTGAGTATTTCCTATTGATATCATTGTTTTTATTGATAATTTATTTTTTGAATTTTTTAATTAGTTGACAATCTTTGACTTTACACGTAACTCATTGACAGGTATCAATAGATAACAATAGATTATCAATCCAGAATGGTTAAAAACGCGGTTTTCTTCATTTGCATAATTGTCTGAACTCCCGAATAGGTCGGGACAGGCTTGATTCATATGATTATTTTGATTCATAGGATTGTCTCTGTTTTATCTTGCCAACCCCTAACTCCTTACCTTTCTTTGCCTGCCATAGCTTTAGCGGAGGTGGGATTACTTACGCCTGTTTTTATATACATATATAGTGAGATGCTAAAGTGGGTGGATACCTTTGGAAAATATTTTTCAACTTAAATAAATTCAATACGTTATAAGCGAAAATATTTTTCAAAATGTTTCACTTTTTTAGAATACTCAGCAAAATGGCTCCAGAGGAGCCTACTGTTTGTAGCTAATCCAACCAAATGATTTTTTAGCTCCAGCGGAGCGACCTGTTGAATCCCAAATTGTTCGTGGTCGGCGTCCCCGCCGACCGCTTATATGATATCCAAATCCTTTGCAAATCCAAATTCAGGTTGGCGGGGACGCCAACCTGGGACAGAGTTTGTAGCTAATCCAACCAAATGATTTTTTAGCTCCAGCGGAGCGACCTGTTGAATCCCAAATTATATACACCTAAAAACAGGCCGCACGGATGGAGCTTAAGCAATTAAAGAAGAATGGTTTTATATAATTGATTCCTCATCTCATCAGCGTCACATTCCCGCTCAGGTAATGGTGCTGATCAAAGATATCAGTTACATCAAGTTGGTACAAATAAACACCTTCCGGTACCTCAACACCATGAAAAGTCCCATCCCATCCTTCTCCCTCTCCTTTTGGAGAGGGCTGGGGTGAGGCGTAAATATGTTCTCCCCATCTGTTATAGATATTGTATGAATAGCTTTTAATGCCAACCCCACCGATATCAAAATAATCATTCACCCCATCACCATTCGGACTGAAAGCATTCGGGATATAAATGGTGACCTGGTCGGTGATGAGCTTGATAAAACCATAGGCCGTATCGTTGGGGCAATTGTTAAACCCATAAGCAACCAAAGTTATTCTATAATCCCCTGTATCGGTGTAGATATAAACCGGAGAAACCTGTTTGCTGCTATCATTGGTCCCGAAGGTCCAGAGATAAGAGGCAGCGTTGGTGGACTGATTGATAAAACTAACATCATGATTGGTTTTTATTTTTGTCGCAGGGCTGTAAACGAATGCCGCTTTGGCAGGCGGAATGACGGTAATATACACACTGTCAGTCACATTTACGGGTGTACAATTATCGCTTACGATCAGTTTATACCATCCGCTTTGAAATGCTTTTTCTGTAATTGAATCCCCGCTTTGGGCATCATTTACCCACTTGAATTTATAATGCAGGCTGTCACCACCATGCGCTATGGCTGATAAAACAATAGTCTGTCCGTAACAGACCTCCGCATTATTTACCGAGGCTTTCACCGTAAGCGGGGTTCGTACCTTTAGCAAAACCTGGCTCGTATCGTGACAACCCTGTTTGTTGCTGACAACCAGAATATAACGCTCTGTATTGGGCAGGCTTGCTATGGCATTGGGATCAGTGGAAGATGAAAGATATGTGGCAGGTATCCATTTGTAGGTGATACCGCCTGCACCCTGCATGGTATAGGCTTCATCGCGACAAAGAACGGTATCCGGTCCGGCAGTGGCAGCAGGAAGCGGATAATACATAACATGAACCGTGTCAACCGATGCGCAGCTTTGCGCGCCTTTGAGCATGAGATAATAATAGCCGGAATCTTTGGCGGTAATGTTTCTGCCCTGAAGAGTATCCTTTTTGGGGCTTATCCAGTAATAGCTTGCAATGCTGTCTTTTACAGATAGCAAAACCGAATCATACGGACAGATGGATTGCGTTTTAGGAAGACCGGATTTAATTTGAGATTTAAAAACGATACTTACTGTATCAGATGAAGTACAATAGCCATGCGAAAGCTGCAGCCAGTATTTGCCTGTTTTTTTTACGATTATGGAATCGGTAGTATCACCGGTACTCCAGTAGGTTTTGGCGCCGGCGTTTTGGGCGCCTTTGTAAAGGACATAAGACTTGCCGGAACAAAGGACGGTATCAGGACTTATATCTGCCTGTGGAATAAGATGATCGGAGCAAAGCATTTTTGCTTTTTCCCGTATGGGACTAACAGTTAACGCTATATCACTAACTGTAAAACCGGGAGCCGGCAAATAAGGTATTGCATTTGTGATTGTAATATTTACGTTTTTGCGCGTTACTAAGGTGTCTGTTTCATTACATGCAGTTTCGCCGTTTTTATTCATTTTATAAATTGAGGTATGAATAGAATCTGATGTGGGACCTGCATAAATTAATCCACTATCTGATGTAGGGCTGCATTCCATGCTATAACCTACATATCCGGATGAGCCATATCCATATGTATAGTTACTGTAATTCAGTGTTTTGTTTTGAACTGGTTTACCATTTATATCTATATATAAAGCTATTGATTTATTGAAAACAGAATAATAAATGATTGGGCTGTTAATAAGCATAATTTGATTTCCATTAGTAATTACAATCCCAACATTCACACTCTTGTTAAATTGGCTGGGTTCAAAATAAACCTGAAGCCATTTTAATGTTCCATTACTATCTAATTTGAGCAAATAAGGCGCTAATCCTGTCAAAGGGCCGCTAATGTCTGCTGTAGAAATATGAATAACTGAATCTCCGTTTATAAATGCGGTTCCTGAAATATATATATTTTTACCGGCATCTTCCCGATATCCCAATTCATAAGGAACGTATGATAAAGAAGTAACTATAGAGAATCCTTTGATTAGGTATTTTTCCCATGTCATTTTACCGTTTCCGTCCAGTTTGCAAAGCAGGCTTGTTCCGGATATCTCATTGTAATAATTAAATATAAAACCGCCATTCCGGAGTGCTTCAATTTTATTAAGAACCGTATAATTTGAATAACCAACAGTGTCTTTAAGTCTATATAGTTTAGACCACACTTCTTTACCATGAGCATCAAGCTTAAGGACAAAAGAGGATCTTGAATCTGATCCAACTGCATTTAATCTGCTTATCGAATCACCATAGCCTAATACAACACATCCACTATCTTTTGTTGCAGCACAAGACCCAATAACGGGGTAACGACCACTGAAATCCGCATTAATAATCGGGTTGATTTTTCGACTCCACTCCACATTCCCAGATGAATCAAGTTTGGTAATAATAGGGGTGGGTTCACCCGCAAATGGCACCTGGGCAAAAAGTTGATCGTACGTATAATATATGAGCAAAAACCCATTATCAGTAGTTTTTATAAAATTATTGTTGGGGACTGCAAGATCAAAAAAAAGGTTAGGATCGTTAGTTGTATTTAAATTATAAGAATTACCAGACGAATTTATTTTTCTTGTCCATATTTCCTGTGAACAGGCATTGAATCGGGTCAGTACAAAATAAAATTTGCTCGCTTTAAAATCAGGATATACTTCTTTGGTTATATAGCCTCCGTCATCAAGAGCAATGATGCGTTTCTGTCCACCCGTTTGAAAACTGTTCAGCTCCGCACTAAACCGATTCTGCCCAAAACAATGAATGCCTGAAATAAAAATAAAACATACCCAAAGCAGGAATTTATTCATTGATCTGTAAAATCATGATAATCAAAGATAGGGAAAATTGCTCATATTGTTAATCCCAAACCTATAAGGTTTCCAAAACCTTATAGGTTTAAAAATCTCCACACCCAACCTCCTATTCCTTCACAATTTTTCCATTCAGGGTTGTCGTTCCGGATTGATTTTCAATCGTACATTTATAAAAATACAATCCTTTTTCAAGGTCATTGGCTCGAATCCCGAAATTATTCTTTCCTGCCTGCAAATCCCTGTAATTTATAACCTTGACTTCTCTTCCCGTAATATCAAAAATACCGATATTGACATCTGAAGCTTCATTGAGGTTTATGGTTCCATTCAATTGGTTTGTAAAAGGGTTCGGGAATAAATCAATGTCTTGAAATTGACCCGTATTTTCAGAAATCCCGGAATTATGCACTTTTACTTTTGTCATATACTGGCTGTATTTTAAAACAAGAATATCCGCACCGGTTGCGGTATCGCCATTATGGCTGCCGGCAACAATGACATTTCCTTTTTTGTCCAGCATGATCTCAGACGGTGAATTGTAGCTTAAAGTACTGTCATTGTACCTGGTATACCATTGTTTTTGCCCGGCGCTATTATATCTCGCCGTAAATACATCAAGAAAGGTCTGGTTGTCGCCACGGGTTCCGGTGATATAAATATTGCCGGTATCATCCTGCGTCATGGCAATACCCTGCGTAATACTTGTACCGTTATATGGGTCCTGCAGGGTATCCATCCATATCTGTTGTCCGTTCGAATCCAGTTTTAACAGCGTGGCATATTCCCCGCTGTCGTTGTCAAAAAATCCTATCGCCAGGATATTGCCGCTTTTATCCAAAGCCAGTCCGTTGCAGGCGGCATCTTGCGTATGCAGCATAACGCTGGACATGCGTTTGGTCCATGCAAGCTTTCCCTGGTTGGTATATTTTAAAATAATTCCATCCACACTCTGTGCATTTTTGTTCGGGATATTACCACTCATATAGGCACTACCACTGTTGCTAACAACCAGGCCAGATGCAGAAGTCAGATAAAAAGTATCCTCATTAATGAACTTACGGCTCCATTTGATATTGCCTGAACTGTCGTATTTTACACATAACAGGCTGAAGTTTTCTTTATACTTTGCCGAATCTCCCCTGATACCGGCAACGATAACATTTTTATGAGGATCGAGCGCAATGAACTGGCCTGTTTCTTCGAGTAGATTTGTGCTGTCGTATGAATTCATCCACTTTATGGCATTGACGGTGTCAGATCCGTCAATCTTCATGGTAGTAAGCATATTATGATGCAGAACACTGGAACTAAGATATCCGCTTATTTCTCCTGTAATATATATCTTTCCATTCTTATCCTGGCACATATTATTCGCACTGGCATAATGCGGTAATCGCTTGGTCACATTGGGATCAGGCCACAAAAATTCACCAATATACTTGCCGCCCGATCCGAGCATATTTAAGACATATTCACCCGATAAGCCAACACCTCCAAATGAAGTTATATTTGCTCCGCTTCCGTAAATTCTTTGCTGAATGGAATCCCATAAAATGGCTGTCCCGTTAGTAATCCCGATGCTGTCGGCAAAATTCCATAACAACTTGCCGTCAGGTCCATATTTGTTATAAAATGCTGATGTTTTTCCCAGGCTGTCAACGATAGATGTCCCTGTAACATAAACAGATCCTGAATCATCGAGTGTCAATCCATTAAACGGAGAAACCACATCATCCAAATGGAAATAATCATAGATCCGCGACCAGTCTTTTTTGGCGCTATATACATTTTTGTAAGTCTGGGCAGATGCCATTGCTGAGAAAAGCAACAGGCATGAAAAAAGTAGATTTTTCTTCATAATTTGATTTGTTTTAATATTTTGGCGTTGGAAAGATAGGAATTAAATTGAAATAAAGGAATAATATCAACCCGTTTTGCGATTGAAATTAAATCCAATAAAGGATTGGCCTTTGAAAAAATGGCTCAAAAAGCAAATGAAATAAGCGTTAAAAACAAAACAGAGCCGCAGGATGGCTTCCATCATGTTCCAGACGTGGAAGCGGCCTTGTTTTGTTTAGCGAATGAAATGCAGTTTTGAGCCAATTTTTTCAACAGCCTTGAATTTTTGGTCCTTTTGTTTCAAGACAAAAGTACAATGAAGAGAATTTTGCTTTAATTTTATTGACCTAATGCCAGAAGAATCCTTTTACGATAAAGTCTATAAAGTTGTCAGGCAGATACCGAATGGCCGTGTGACAAGTTATGGGGCTATTGCAAAAT
>Ga0207032_1230_pt1 | contig 12679 bp, 10 predicted proteins | sample Alteio_BWMinCont_38_FD_153308 | JGI IMG/M metagenome (GOLD analysis project Ga0207032, IMG submission 153308) | Enriched cells from forest soil in Barre Woods Harvard Forest LTER site, Petersham, Massachusetts, United States -... | ecosystem: Environmental > Terrestrial > Soil > Temperate forest >... | reverse complement strand
TGCCCAAAGCTCAGCCGCTTCACGATCAAAATTATCTAGTGAGGTTGGATCATTCGTCGCGGCAATGTAATCAATATTGCCAACAACGTACGCGCTGTAGCGAGAGCGCATGAGTTTTTCGGCAGTGGGGGCATTGCTTTTCTTTTCGTGAAAAGGTTGGCAGCACTGAGAGTAAGTTTGGCCTGATCCGCAAGGGCATTTTGAAGTCGATTGAATTTGAGTCATGAACCAGATGATACCGCGAACGCGTGCTAGTGTTAAGCGCTCTTTTATTTTACCGCGACAATATAACCGAGCCACGAAGTGAAGTTTTCACCCTGATCGGTAGGAAGGTATTCCCCATTTAGTTTTCCATTTTCATCGCTTTGTTCCCATAAAACCACGGTTTTCTTGAAGCCAGCTTCTTCTAAAATTTCTCTCACTTCGCGAATATTCCATATTCGCCAGTGGTAAGTGAACGCATCATTTAGCCACTTCCCGTTAGGAAGTTTAAAGTGGATGGAGTAGTCATTTAGCGCAGTGATCGGGTCAAACTGATGTTGCTCCCAAATTTGCTCCACCTTGCCGAAGCCGGGAACCTTGAATGTTTTCTTTTCGGTGAGTGATTTTAAAAAGCCAGATCCGCCCGCAATTTCTAAAAAGAGAGTTCCTTTTTTACTGAGCGAGGCGTGAACGGCGCGAGCGTAATTCAATAATTCTTTGCGCTCATGAAAAATAAAATATGAAAAATTGAACGCGCCAATCATGTCGAATTTTTCACGCGTTGTCTTCAAAACATTTTGTTTCAAAAATTGAACGCGTTTTTTTTCGTCCGGGGTAAGAATTTTTTTATTCACCGAATTTGCGTATTGAAGCACGGGTGAATCGAGATCAAGTCCGGTCGCAAAATGTCTTTTAGATTGTTTTACCCATTCGCACGAAATTTTCCCGGTGCCGCAAAAATCTTCGCGAAAACGATATGCAGTTTTACCGGTGAGGAAGCGATGAAATTGAGGAAGATAATCTACCTGCCAGCGGGGACTCTGCACTGAAAGTTCATAAAAAAAGTGTTTTTGCTGCGCTAAGTTCATTTTCATCATTGTAAGGAGCGAGTGGGGCAATTCGCAATGTAAAAGCGGAACGAACATTGCACTTCCTTAACAAAGAGAGAAGAAGGTGGAGGATTTATGACTAGATCAAAAATTCTGGTTTTTTTTGCAATAATTTCTGGGATGCCTACCCTGGCACCCGCGGCCCAAGTGGGTCAATTTAACGCTAATAATGCAGCGGCGAATCCAAATGCGAGTAATCCTATTGTGATTGCACAGCCAGGCCCAGTCGGTGTAAATACGCAACCGGGTTCGGCGTTGAATAGTCAAAACCCAGGGACAGCGATGAATATACAAGGGAGCGGAGTTCCTCCTCAACAAGGTACCAATGATCTACCCTACAAGCCAAATATTCCATTCTCTGTTCCTGCGCATACGCCGAATCAGATTAATACTCAGTATTAGGGTTAGCGGCCTTTTGAAAATCTCAGTACCATTTTTTCGAGCTTTGTAAGAAAAAAAATTCTAAAGCGAGAATAGCTCGCTTTAGTAAGGCCGCGTTCTCGATAGAAGTAGTAAACGGGCTTGATTACCTTATGCCAAGTTAACCCGGATGTATTTTTGCCGATCATGCTTAGATACCAATCAACCATGTATAATTTTAAATTTTCATTTGGCAATGTGGGGTGAGGAATGCTTTTTGAAACTTTAAAGGCGCCTAAACGACGATAATTTTTTTCTAGCGCATTCGTGGTAAATATATACATGTTAGTAGACGAATAAACAATCTGACGGCTGACCGCCTCAAACATCGCAAGAAGCACATCTGAGTTTTGAAGTGATGGGAGTATTCCCATTTTTGAAATTTCGATTCGACCTATCCTCTTAAAGTTTTTTACCTCAGATGCTGGCAACAGCTTTTCGAACGGAAAAGGTTCATGTTCACCGTTACTGCGAGTCGATCGAAACGTGCCAATCATGATACGACCCAGATATACTCCGTAAGAAACAGAATAAGGATCATATTCGTCCCACATGTCTTTTGCTTTTAGATCGCCCTTTAACTTACCCGCTTGAAGGTACGAAACCCATCGCAGATTAAGCATTTGTTCCCGATCCTTTTCAGTTTCTATAATTCGAATTCGCAGAGCCTTCTTAAATGCTTTGATTTGAAAAGGGCTTATTTTAATAAACTGTTCTAATTCAGGCAGAGTTTGAATTCGGCGATAAGAAGAAAATAAAATAAACTGTAGAATATCGTGGATTAGACTTTTGGTAGGATGAAGATGCTGTACACCCATTTTAAGTTTACCATCTTCAGTTTTGATCCAAAGAACTTCTAAGTCATAGGGGATTGCACCCACGCAAGGTAGAAAAAGAGTCGCCTTGCGCATGCGAGAGCCCACCAGAATGTGTCGATTTGAGAGGGAAGTACTGAGTTTTAGTCCCGATGGGCTAATGTCTTCAACTACAAAATGTAAAACCTCACCTCCAAAAATAGGGTCCTCTGCAGATAATAATGGTCTCAGATCAGGATCAAGATCATACCGATCTTGTTTTCTCACATAGACATCTGAGTTTTTTGCTTCTACAAATTCAACGCCGAATTCCATTGTTTCTTGATTAAACCATTTAATTACGGATTGCCGATAATTACCCACAATTTCGCTTCCAAATCGAACGGTTAAGTTTTCAAAAACTTGTCCGATCACTGGAGTGAAGTTCATTGCAATTGCTCTAATTCCTAGTTTTGAAAAATCGCGAACTGGCGCGAAAGTGGATGTCTCTTGACTCGTCATTTCTGCCAAGATTGAATTTCCATGCCCCAAATACGTGCGTTTGAAGCGACGATTTTCCTTCATACTAAAATGAGAATGATGAACTCTTTAAAGTACATTTCTCGCAACCTCTTCATAGATAGACTTATAGATTTCGCCGGCCATCGTCGCAAAGTAGCAAATCTGTTTCCAGTCATCGTCAGACAATGGAGATTCTGCCAGAACTTTGAAAATATCGGCGATGTGCCCGACATCGGTGTCTCCGTGACCGTGAAAAAAGGTGACTTGGTTAGGTTGAAGTTTGAGAACTTCAACCACTTTTAGAAAAGTCCCTTTTCCTAGACTTGCACCAATGCTCTCGAGAACCGCAGCGATTCCGAGTCTCGCTAACGGATACTGTTCTGCTACATACCAGTTCAATGAGATGTAATTTAGGCACGAGAGAGTAGGCATTTTTTTAAGAGGATGAGGTCCAGAATAGCCAGTATTTTTCAAATCGTTGATCACCCAAGTGTAATGGGTTTTCTCCTCATCAGCATGAGCCATGAGATAAAGTCTGATTTTCTCAAATTGGGGCGGAGTTCTCACTGCCGCCAAAGAGAAAGTGGATGAACTATTGTAAACTTGGGGGGCAAGACTAAGAAGGATTTGATGGTAATGGTCTAGCTTAGGTTTTTGTTCGTTCAGAAGAGAGAGGAGTGCATTTTCAGAAAAGTTTCTTACGGCGGTCTCTACAATCGTCTTTAAAACGCTTAGATTCTCGCTCTTTTCCATATTTTTCCAGTCGTAATATATTTCTCCAATATCCCTATCGGTTTCCTCAATCTTTTCTTTAATAAATCCGATAAGACTGTGTGAACACACAGAGTTACATTAACCCACGCTTTATTAAGCCGCACTACTCGACAAAGCTTTTGAAAGCCTATTATAATTATTTATCAAGAAACTTTGATAGTAGTTTTTTTACCGACATCTGTAATGAGATGGGCGTGCCCGAATCTTATCTCAGATCGGACTTCAATTGGGTAAGTAATGATTTCATGGCGGAGTTTCGGGAGAGGGTTAAAGAAAAAACAAAAGATGCTCAGATTGCATATCATGTGGGAAGAGGGCTCATGTCGCCTTCAAACATTAATCCGTTTGAGTTTGCACTTTTGAAAGCCATTCCCGCAATTTTGGTCTTGTGGTTGATTAGTTATAATACACGAAAATTAAGTCGCGTTTCAAGCTTCAGGCTTCTTCGTTTGAGGCCGGGGTTGGCAACGATCATTCTTTCTTCATTTGGTGAGGTCAAACATTCGGTCGATATTTGCAACAATACTATCGGCGTACTCGAGGGAATAAAAGAGCCAACGGGTCTTGATTCAATCACTGTTTCTCATAAACTATGTGTGCATAGAGGCGCTAAAGATTGCATTTTTGAGGTGAGATATCGTAGCCATCGACGTTTGGTAAAGCAGATATTCAATGCGGTGGCGATGTTCGGTTTAATGGCGTTAGTAAACGTGCTTGCAGATCGAGTCCGGCCCGATGACAATCTTTTTCATCATTTAGTTTTGGCGTTTTCAATTTTTTCCTTTATGGCCATTCTTGCCGCTTTTAAGATCGCGCAAGTTTTAAAGCACTACGGAGTACATAATGAACAGAATATTGCAAAAGATTATGAAATTTTTGAGAAGCGTTCAGCCTTACATTTTAAAGGCAATGAATCTGAACTCCTTCACGAACTTGCGGTAAATTTAAATCAAGAATCAACCACCCACTCAATTCTTGCGATGTGTTTGAAGCAACTCAAAGAGCGATTTGGTTATAGTACTTGTATGGTCATGCTTCTCAATGAAAATGAAAAGCGATTACATACTCATCAAATTATCGGGTTTGAGAATCAAGAGCTGTCAAAGAAAATTTACGGCGTTTCGATCCAATATCCAAATGTCGATGCTGACAGTCCTGATCTCTTTGCCCATATTTTGGATCAGAACCAAGTTCGCTTAGTTGCGAACATCGATCAATTCAAATCGAGCATGCGAAAGCCAGAGAATAAAGCGCTTGTAGAAATGCTCGGTGTAAATAGTTTGATCGTCTCTCCCATGCGAAACGGTGATTTAAAATACGGATTACTCATCGTCGGTCGTTTCGGTGGAGAAGAGTCGCTTACTGAGGACGATCGCGCACTAATTGAAAAGATCACCCAACTTCTCACGCTTACGTTTAAAAATGCGTTTAAGCTTGAAAAAGAAAAGCAGCTCAAGAACTTGTTCAAAAAATACGTTCCTGCAATTGTGCTTAACGGAATCGATGAGTCTCAATCTTTCGACACCTTCGCCCCTAAAAACATGAACATCGCGTCCATCTTCGTCGATCTTCGAGACTTTACAAAAATCGCAGAAAGTTTGGATCCCACCCGCATTCGCCAAATGCTTTCCCTTTATACAAACTACGTGACCAAAATATTTGCCGAAACCGGTGGCTTCATCGATAAAATTACCGGTGATGGAGTAAATGCATTTTACATCGAAAAAGAAAATGAAGATATTCCGGCAAAACGGGCGATGACGGCGGGTCTAAGATTACTACGAGAAGCAGATTCACTTCGAAGTTCCTTCCTCGAGATGGGCTTCCCCGAACCTCGTTTCGGAGTCGGCATCAACACCGGTCCGGCAATCGTAGGCGCATTTGGTTCTGAACATAAATTAGAGTTCGCTGCTCTCGGTGATACGGTAAATACAGCATCTCGCTTTCAAGCGCTTTGCAAAGATTTTGCAGAAGAGAATGATCTTAAAACTCAAAGCTTGATGGTATGTGCAAAAAAGACATTAGAAGAGAGTGGTGCAGAAGCAACTCCAGTCATGACCCAAAATCGCGCCATTCGTGGTAAAGCAGAATTTGCAGCTGTCTGTCTTTTTACAGAGACGAGTCTCGCAGCAGAGAAGAAACAAGTCGCTTAAAAGTAGAAGCGAAGCCCAAGCCCTGCTTGAAAGTAAAAATTCGTTGCAGGCGCAAATAAAATCGCTGGCACCAACTCTACAAAAAATCCTATCGGTGCAGTTTCAAGTTTCATTTCTAAACCAAACGGAATTCGCGCGAGTAATCCAAATGAGCCGCTGTAGTAGCGATTGTCGGCGGCAAGAATTGCAGCTCCCACGCCCCAGTATGCATCAATCGGTGATCTTGATTTCACCAAATTGCTCATCCAGCGCGGATAATGAAAAGTATAGTCTCCCCAAAATTGAAACCAATGGTCCCACGCATAAGCCGCGCCGAAATCAATAGGGTTCAAAGTGTTTGCATTCACTTGAAGGACTATGCCGGTGGGATCGCCCACCACAAATCCAACGCCTGTGCTTTTTCCCATTGCGGTTCCGGCACCGTTGCTTGCAGCGAAGGAAGATTGAAACGAAATGAAAAGGAGGAGAGATAGAAATAACGATTTTGCCATGTTTTTTGCTAAGGTATTGAACATGGCAAAATCGTATCACTAGCTCGACCTTAAATTCAATGACGAGCTAGTTAAACCCTCAAATATCTTTTTTATATCCCACGACGACCGTTCGTCCGTTCGGATCATACAATCCATAATTCACCGGCGCCGTAGGATTGCTTGAATCCGTCGGAGGCAGCGTATTGAGGATATTCACGAGAGATAAGGTCAAAACACCCCAGGTTTTTGAAGCATTGTAAGTATAAGAAAAATCAAAAGTCGTGAGCGAGCTAATCATTGAACTTTGATCGTCGGTCAACTGACCCGGAATAGTTCGCGAAGTAAGGGATACGCTGTTCCGATCATTCGGTGAATAGGTCAGTGACGAAGTGTTTCTCCATTTCGGGATCCCATACCACCCCAGTTTATTCGTGAGAGGAACTCCGGGAAAACCGGCGGCCCGATAGAAAAACAATTGGTTTTGTTCGCTCGCGAGCTTGAACTTTCCAAGAGTGTACGAGGTAGTGATATCTACTCCCATTTCTTGTTCTTCACTTAGGTTTTGAAGTGGCGCGGTTACGCTTAAAATTTTTCCTGATGAATCGCGACTCACCACCACTCCGTAATTGGCAAGATTGACTCCGGCCGCTTCTGCGCGTTCCATGTCATCGTAGTCTATCCCAGGAACATTTTTAATATCGGTATAGAACCAATCCGCACCAATATTAAAAGCTTTGACCGGTTCGTAAATTGCGCCCGCAGTATAGGAAACCGAAGTCTCTTGTTTTAAATTTGGGTTTCCGCCACTGGTGACTAGGTACTGAGCATCTTGACATTGATCGCTGCCCGGGTGAGTAGAACAAAATTTCGCATCGATGAAGGTTTGATAACCAATCGATTGACCCGCATAGAGTTCTGACAGAAGTGGAGCACGAAATCCGGTTCCCACTGAAGCGCGCAGAAGCAAGTCATCGGCCGCGTGAAAAAGAAATCCTGCTTTTGGATTGATCGTATTACCAAAATCACTGTAGTGATCATAACGACCCGCGAGCTGGAATTCTAATTTCTTTCTGACGAGCGGAACTGAAAATTCGCTGTAAGCGGCTTCCGCTGTGCGATGTCCCGCCCCTGAAGAACCGGCGTTTCCAATTACGTTTCCACTTAAGGTTTGTGAATCAGAATTATCAGAATAACTAGAGTAGGTGATGAGCGCTCCGGTTGCCATTCCGAGTGGTCCTGCTGGCAACTCCGTTAAATCGCCCGACGCTTTTACTTCAAGTGAAGCTAGGTTCGTCATCGTGTTCTCGGTAGGAACATACGCAGTCGAACTTATATTTCCTTGAGAGCCCGTTGCGGCGAACGGATTGTATGCTCCTGAATTGATCAAAGCATTGACTTGACTTGCAAGCGCGTAGCCGCTGGTTCCGACGAGCGATGTCTTTACCAAATTATAATTGGAGGTAACGTCGAGAGTCCAATCTTTTGGAAGTTGAATGGTGGTATCAACGAGTGCGCCGTAAGAATTGGTTCCTACGTCTGTGACCCGAGGCCCAAGCCCGACGAGTCGATCATAAACCGAAATATTGTCTCCCGGAATCGCACCCGGTAGGCCAAATTGCGGAACATCTGCGGCGGGAATAATAATTTGTCCCGGATTGTTGGGTCCAGGAGCCGCAATCGTCTCTGCATTTCTGTGAACATAGTTCACCCGCGCAGTCACTTTCACATCAGAGCTGAGTTCAAAATGCCCTTCAGAAATTCCACCGATTTGATTAATGAGTGGTGTCTCCTGCGAATAATCAGAATATTTAAATCGGCAGTGCGTTCCCGTATCATCCAACAATCCCGCAGGACAATTTGGAGAAGCAATCGTTGGACCCGTTCCGGTGCTGGGATCAATATTTGCGTAATTCGCTGGACTACCGGTATTACTGAAATTGTCGTTAGACCAAGGGCGATTGCGCGAATTTACGGCTTGATCATAACGATATCCAAGCGACGTCACAATGTTATACGATTCACCGTTAATTCCATTTACCGCGGTGATGCTAGTTTCTTTTCCATCGGGATAACTGGTGGGAACACTTTGAGTGATTCCCAATTGAGTTCCTTTAAAATCTTTTCGAGTAATGATATTTACCACACCGGCAAGCGCGTCTGATCCGTAAATTGCAGAGGCACCGTCTTTTAAAATTTCAATTCTTTCTACTGCGGCCATCGGAATTAAGTTAATATCTACAGTTCCCGTAATCGCGTCTTGTGGAAGTCGATTTCCGTTTAAAAGAATGAGCGTGTTGTCTGAACCCAAACCACGAAGCGAAATAGAAGCGTTACCAGGAGTAGTGGAGTTTCCGGTGATCACATCCCCAGAGTTTGCGTTACCATTGACGACGCCCAAATCTTTCATTACGTCGCTTAAATTGTCGTAGCCTTTTTTATCAATATCTTTTCTAGTAACGGTTTCAACCGGCGCGATTCCTTCAGTATCAATTCGTTTGATGTGAGAACCGGTGACCTCAACTCGCTCCCCTACATCTGCATCAGCAGCAGGAGTCGGTGTGGATGTTGCGTCTTGCGCAAATGCGCTGATCGACATTAATAGAAATAATAAAACTAAGATTTGAACTCTGCGTACGTACATGGATAGATCCCCCCAGATCTGTTCATTACAAATTAAACGGCGCTACTTTTTCTGAATACTAAATGCCACTTTCTGCAAGCCGCCGGTTTTAATCGCGTCGACTAATCCGGTGACCATTTCAAGCGTTGCATCCTTGTCTGCAACCAAAAGTGTATTGGTATCTGGATTTGCGAGCGCGCGCTTTCTTGCTTCAGCGGTTAACCCCTCAAGCGTGATTGCTTGATTATCAACATAAAGTTCGCCTTTTTTGCCCAGAATCACCCGCATCGGTGTTTTGTCTTTATTCTTTTCAAGGTTGCTTGATTTTGGAAGATTGATATCAATCTTTGGTTTCATCACGAGGGGTGCTGCCACCATAAAAATAATGAGAACCACGAGAATAATATCCACCAGCGGAATCACGTTAATTTCTGCAATCATATTTGAATCATTTGAATTGCTTCTGGATGCCATGACTAAGCCCTCCGAGTCTTGGTATAGGCCAAGCAAAGATCGCGAGCTGCATCGATATTATTTAAAACCATTCCTACTTTTTTCTGAAAAAAGTTAAACGCCATGACCGCCGGAATTGCAACGGCGAGACCAATGGCCGTTGAAACCAGCGCGTGACCGATCCCGGCCATTACCACTTCGTTTCCTTGTCCTGGAGCATTCGCCAAATCGTTAAATGCTTTCATGATCCCCATCACGGTTCCAAGCAAACCAACGTAAGGAGCATTTGAAGCGATAGTTCCTAAAACCGTAAGATTTTTTTCAAGCACCGGACGTTCAATCGTCTTGAATGAATTAAAAATTTCATCTAATCCTTCAGTGCCGTTTTTCTTGACGTGATTCAAACCGTAACCCAGAGCGCGGCCCTCAAGCGAAGAAGTCTTCTTTGAGAGCGCTTCGATTTCAGAAAGATCTTGATCTTCAAGAACCCGGCGAAAATCTTTTGCAAGTTCTTTGCTTTGGTCGCCCACCTTTTTTAGCGAGAAATATCTTTCAAACATAATTGACACACTCAATATGCTCGCAAACCCCATAAAATAAAGGATTCCGTGAGCCGCCGCATCTGCAATCTTAAATAACATGTCCATTTCTATTTCCCCCTTTTAACGAACCTAAACTGCGTCTTGTAACTTAAAATCAACTCGTACATCGTGATTCGCTTTTCGAATCGGTTTTTTATTTTCATCAAGAAACGGTCTATACTTCCATTTCTCTACTGCGCGCCGAGCTTCATCTTGAAACATATTTCTTTGCTCCCCGCCTACCACCCGAACATTTTCAACCAATCCCTCTTCCGTCACATCAATCTTCATCGCCACCCAGCCTTCAATCCCTTCGGTCAATGCCGCCTTCGGGTATTTGGGTTTAATCTTGTAGTAAGGAGCGGCGGTTGCATCGCCCTGTCCCTCTGATCCACCGTTGGCTACCGCTTTCGGTGCTACTTGTGTTCCTGCGATGGTGCTTTTATCGTCTTGAAGTTCTTTGGGTGCGTTATCTGGCTTTACAATTTCTTGCGGCTTCTCTTGTTCAGTTTTTCTAGCAACGGGTTTTGCTACCGCCGCGGGTGCTGGCACTTCATCAAAAGTTTCGTAAACGAGTTCTTCTGTGGTGGGTGCCTCAACATGCTGACCGCCGCCCATCGCGAAGTACAACACCAAAGCCCCGTACAAGGTTGCATGCGCAAGGATCGCAAGGATCATTGATCCTGATTTTGATCTCGGAGAAAATTTTCCTAATGCAGCTTCCATCGCATCCCCACGTTTCCCAACGTCCGTCACAACCCACTTCTTCATTGCAGGATTCTGGCCAGTTGAAAACATAGGTAATGATTGAAGATTTTATTTTGTAAATTGAATCGGTGTCAAAAATCTAATGATTTTCGCAGAAAACTGGTGTCTTCTTGAAACCAGTGGTGGATGGTTTGAACGCGTTATTCAAAATCAAGCGCGTCCGTAATTGCAAGTCCCGCTGCTCTTCTCGATGGAAGCCATCCGGCAATGATTGAAACCGCCACTCCGGCAATGAGCGTGTATAACACCGAAGAAAACGCAAAGTGGAATTGCATCACCCAACCCAAGCTATCCACAAGGCTGTATTTCACAAACAGCCACCCCATGTAAGCGCCAAGGACAATTGCAACACAAGCTCCAAAAAATCCTTGAAGTGTAGTCTCCCAAAAAATCATTCGTGAAATTTGTCCTTGGGTTGCACCCACGGCACGTAACATTCCAATCTCACGGGTTCGCTCCATCACGCTGATCAGCATCGTGTTCAAGAGACCAAGCAGGCCCACAATGAGTGCGATGAGTTCGATTGCCTTGGTATAAGCAAAGGATTGTTCAATTGCCTGTTGGGTGAGTTCTTTAAATTCAGCATTAGAAATTACCACCAGGTTGTGTTCTCGCCCAAGTCTTCGGTCAATTTCATTTCGCACCGTCTCGATTGAATAACCGGGAAGCACATTGAATCCAAAAATAGTCACCTGAGAATCATTCCAATATTTTTTGTAAAGATTTCGAGATAAGTAGAGAACGCCTTCAGGAGCATAATCAGAAATGGTTCCTTCAATGATAAAGGCATGCCGTCCGGTAGGAGTATCAAGATCAATTTTATCGCCCTCTTTTTTGTTTTGCTTTATTAAAAACCCGTCTGAAGCCAAGACCCCATCCTCTTTTGAATGAAACATTCGGTTGATTAGCTCATGAGCGTCGGCATGAATAGGTGCAATGTATCTAGAATGATAAAAGTCGGCGAATTCGTCCATTGCTTTCAAAGTAATCTTTTTGCCTTGATAGTTGATGCGTAACACGCGCAAGCCAGTACCTCGATCTGGGCCGATTGGCCTAATTCCCGGTATCGAAAGAATTTCATTTTGGATTTCTTCCTTCAGCGGCTGTACGTCACCCGTAACCACCTTGCCGCTTGAATTAACGATCAAGTCAGAAATAAAGGTTTGGTCAAGCCAGTTCATGAGGGTGTCGTGAAAACTCGTTCGAATCGTCGCAATCAACATGACTAAAAATAAACCCACGAGCAACGCCATCACGTTTGAAAAAGTTCGTTTCGGACTCTTCACCAAATTTTCATGCGCAAAGTGAAACACGGCAGAAAAAGTCCCCAACGGTAATTTTTTTATCGCCTTCAAGAATAGCAGCACAATAAAGGGTCCAAAAATAGCGGGTCCGATCACTGATCCAGCTTTTGTAAAAACATCGACAGCGATTGAGTTTTTTCCCCAGCTAAATATTGAGGACAGCGTTACCAGGGCCAAGATGATCGATCCAACCACCACAAGCCTTCGCGCCAGTTTCACTCCGTTTTTTCCATGGGCTTCAGGATATCCGCGCATCGATTCAAGTGGGTGTACCAGTGCTGCTTTCAGTGCAGGAATCAGAGCTGCAAAAATTGATGCGAAGGTACCAATCAAAACTGCAATTAAAATGTCATGAGAACTAAACTCAAGCCGGGTCACTTCAATTTGAGTTTGAAATTGCGTCGCTACTGCAGACACCACCTGTTTAGATAAGACCTCAGCAAGTCCGCGCCCCAATAAGCAACCTAAAATTGAACCAAAAAATCCGATGCCCACTACTTCAATCACAAACAAACCCACCATGGATGCGCGAGTGGCACCTAAAGCGCGAAGTGTTCCAATTTCTTTACGTCTCTCAGTCACCGCAATTGAAATCGAATTAATAATCAAAAATAATCCGGCAAGAAGTGAGATTGAAGAAAAGAATGTCAAAATCATTTGATACGTATCCAACAGGGATTCGGTTTGCGAGGCTTGTGCACTCGGTGTCTCAATCGTAAATCCAGG
>Ga0207032_1182_pt2 | contig 12786 bp, 12 predicted proteins | sample Alteio_BWMinCont_38_FD_153308 | JGI IMG/M metagenome (GOLD analysis project Ga0207032, IMG submission 153308) | Enriched cells from forest soil in Barre Woods Harvard Forest LTER site, Petersham, Massachusetts, United States -... | ecosystem: Environmental > Terrestrial > Soil > Temperate forest >... | reverse complement strand
GTGGTAATTCCTTCATTCGATTTATCTTTACCCTTACACTCAACCGTTTGAGTATCTGCAAAAACTTGTGATGAGATTAAGATTCCGGTGATCGCTAATAACATTTTCATACTTTTATCCTTTGTTTAAACTTATTTTCTTAAACAATGGTTATATAGTAATGGAAGTAGAAAATCAACGTTAGCTTTTAACCGATATCGGAATAGAATAAAGCTCAACAGATCTCGTTGAACCGGATCAGCTGCGCAACCACGCCACTACTTGATCACGATGGTGGGTAAGCCCTTTGTATTGTAAGGATTCAGGACTCATTCCTAGAATCGCCTCAATCAATCCAGAAACTGCTTCAGGACGCGTTTTTTTTAACTCTGACATATCGTGAAAGTACGTGCGAATCGTAAAGAGTGCACGGTGCAAATCTTGAAATCCCCAAAGCGCTTGGCGCTCTACGCGAGCATAAAGTCTTGGCTCAGCAGGATCAAAACTTCTTCCGTGCCATTCTTTATCAATCACATCGGGTGCAACTTCAGGATGGTGATTCAAACGATTGTCGGTTCCCACTCCCCATGCGAAACGAACGTAAGGTCCTTTTTTTAAAATTCCATCGAGTATGTTCATTGCCCAAGGGGTGATCTTTTCAATGTGTGCAACCGGCGCGTGTACTGCCGCAAACGTTTGTCCCACTTTATCTTGCGCGGCCCAGTGGTTGGGGGCATTCAAATGAAGCGCTTCCATATTCTCACTCACCGGTGCGCTAGCCGAATCCACATTCATTTTCCAAATCGCCAAATCTTCAGGAACTTGCGCGCCCACGGCGTCCCATCCACTTACAAATTTAATTTTGCTTTTTACATCGTGAACTGTATTTTTCGCTGGCACTAATACAAATGAATCGCCGGTAAAATCATTTTCAAAATGAAATTCAGCGCCGCCCGCGCCGTGAGTGATACGAACCTTCGACGGATATTCTTCAGCAAACTTACGAGCCATGAACGCGGCAATTGCCCCCACTGCGGCGGGGTCAGTATCTTTTGCTTCACAAACGTATTTCTCTACCGGCTCGCGCGCACGATTGAGTTCAATTTGCTCGCGATAAATAGGAAAGTCATCGCCAACCTGAAATAATCTCTGATCAACGTCGCCATTCCCAAAGTCTTTGCCAAAAGGCAATAAACCGGGAGCAACCTCATAACGTCCTTTTTGATAGGGATAATACATGCTAGAAAAATAGCATGACGGGTGCAAAACGCAAACCACAGCTTCCTCAATATGATTTTAAAGCGATTGGAATTGCCCATACCCCATTTACGCAGCGTTTTGGAATTCCCCGTCAACCCGGCCTCGTCCCTGAAGCAAAGGGCATCCTTAAAATGGATCCTCACCCCGATTTTCAATTCGCGCTCAAAGGGCTCGAACAATTTTCGCACATCTGGGTCATCTTCGTATTTCATTCGCACGGCGGCAATAAGTGGAAGCCAACGATTCGACCCCCACGCCTAGGTGGCAAAGCAAAAGTAGGTGTGCTTTCTTCACGCTCCCCTCACCGCCCGAATCCAATTGGTCTTTCAGTCGTAGAGCTAGAACAAATTGATTTCAAAGCAAAAGGCGGCCCCGAAATTCATGTCAAAGGAGTGGACTTGATGGATGGCACTCCCATCTTAGATGTAAAACCCTACATCCCCTACGCCGATTCAGTTCCTCACGCAAACCCGGGCTGGGCAAAAGAAGAAATTGGCCGAACCCCAGTAGAGTTCGAACCCCTCGCGATTGAAAAAATTGAAGAAGCCGAAAAAGAACATCCCAAGCTCAAAGATTTAATTGAGCAACTCCTCACGATTGACCCTCGCCCCGGATTTCAGAAAAAAGGGCTTCCCGCCGATGGCGAACACTCCCAAGGCAAAGATTTTGGCCTCTTAGTAAAGATTTTTGACGTGAAATGGAAGATTGAGAACCAAAAGTTTGTGGTTTACGACCTTGAAAAAGTAAAACCCGGTAAAAAACCCAGTCTCTCTAAGCAAAAAAAGTGATAGTCTTGGGCAATGGGGAAGCTCCTCAAAAATATAAAAAACAGAATTCAATTCGCGCCCTTCACTATTTCATCTCGTGCACTTCAGAGATTTAGAATTTGTTTTGGATTCTGCATTCTCTACGACCTCATTCAACATTTCTCAGACGTCCCTCTCTTTTATTCAGATGCTGGGATGATGCCGCGAGAAAATGCAATTCATTTAATTAGCTACCTTAGTAATTCGATTTATTTTTGGGTGGGCTCACCCGCAGCGGTGACGGGGTTTTACCTCCTCCACATCCTTTTTGCATTTCTATTCTTTGCTGGAATTGGGATGCCGGTCACGACTCTCATTCTTTGGATCTTTCAATTTTCACTAAAATTTAGAAACATCCCGATGGTTGATAGCGGCGATGATTTATCAATTCTTCTTCTCTTCATTTCTATCTTTTTGCCCTTGGTAAAAGAAGACCGGGCCTCGACCCTACAAAAAAAGTGGACTTACCTTACCCGTTCACCGCTCTGGTACTTTGTGTTTCTCATGCAGGGGTTGTACGTTTATTTCTTTTCTTCACTCTTCAAAAATGATTATAGCTGGAATAAAACCTTTACCGCTTCTGAGATGGCACTCCGCCTTGATTTCATGTCTACTGCTTTTGGAAAATATCTTTTGGATTATCCTTCTCTTTTAAAGTGCCTCACCGCTTTTACGTTTTATCTTGAAATGTTTGGTCCGTGTATTTTTCTGGCGTTCGCCTTCATGAAAAATAAATTTAGCATTCGGGTGCGCCAGGGAGTATGCATCGCCTTTATCGCTTTTCATTTGGGCTTAAGCGCAACGATGCGACTCGGCGTTTTTCCTTACTACGCAATTGTGTTTTGGATGACGGTATTCCCACTTGAAAGCGAAAAGAATGAAACAGCGGCCAAATCTCCTCGCCCGCCGTTTTGGGTTACGCTCACTCGCCTCCCAAGCCACGCTTACGCTCTATTAATCTTAACGAGTCTTACTTGGTGGAATCTCCAACAAGTCGATCCAAAAAACAAAATCCCCGCATGGATGGATAAATTTATCTTTGCAAATGCCATCACTCAAAACTGGGGAATGTTTTCGCCGTTTCCTCAAACCAATAATATTCACGTCGCGGTCGAAGGCGTCTCTCCTGAATATGGCCGCTTTGATTTAGTAAAAGAATCAGAGTGGTTTGAAACTCGGCATCGTCTTAAGTATTGGATGAATTTGAATAGCCGAAACAAAGCCTATATTATTCCGTTTGCCCAATATTTATGTGAGCAAAAGCATGTCACTCAAGTTGATTTTATTGCGCTCAATGAAGTCTATAATCGAGAAACGTTCGCCACGACTCCCTCCAAAGAAACGATCATTAACTATTCTTGTTTGCCATCGTCGCAAAAGTAGTGATCCATCATTTTTCCTAAAAGTTCAAAAACGTGATCTATTTTTTTGGAATTGATCCGATAAACCCGCCGACCCATAAAATTCATCCAAAAATTCGTCGAACTCAATAAAATCGCGGCCGCTTCAATTTCCTCGGGTGAATGCTTACCATTGAGATATGTCTTCAATCGCTTTCCCATGTGAGCAGTTTTTTCTTCAATGATTTTATTTCTGACCATGTCTGCCATATCACTGTCAACCAATGCACGGGCGGTCGCAATACGCATGAACGCTTCATTTTCTTTGGTGAAATCTTTTCCTTTTGCAAAAAACATCCCAATCGCTTTTTCTAAATCACGATCCTCTAGTACCGGAAAATCTTCCATCCCGCTTTTACAGGGGCCGGCATAAACCGCAGGATCAGTAGGTTTTTCGTTTGAAGAGTTTTTAGCAAGGACCGCAGCGAGCAATCCTTCTTTACCGCCAAAATAGCGCGTGATGAGCGCTTCATTTGCGAAAGCTTCCTTTGCGATTTCTAAGGTACGGGTATTCTCGTAACCCTTTTCTGCAAAGAGACGACTAGCGGCATCGAGGATAGATTGCTCGGTCGCTTTTCGATCGCGCATCCTCATTCGTGATGCGCAGGGGTCTGAGTTTTTAAAATGTTTCCTTAAAAATTCCATAGAATGTAATTGACTACATACTTAAATAGAATAAACATAAATGCAAATGAAAAAACTTTCTCTCCTTTATGCAGTCGTCTTTGCATTCCTTGGTGTATTCATCGGTGTATTTGATAGCCATGCGTCTACTCTTTCTCTTCGCGACTATTTAAGTGAAGTTCAAAATCACTCTCCTGCTATTGAATCGAGCACTTTAAGCGTAGACGGTTCCGTCATGGCGGCGAAAGAGTCGGACCTTCCCTTCATGCCTAAATTCACGGCAAATGCGAGTCACCAAATTGATGATCGCGTCGCCACCAGTCCATTTGGGGCAAGCGACAACCGAATTGATAACCTCACCCTAGGTTTAGAAAAACAATTTGATTGGGGCTTAAACGCAAAACTGAGTTATGGCCTCGTCAACAACGATTCACTCGGCTTTCCGCCCCAACTCGCCGGTTTTATTCAAGGGGGGGAATATAAATTTTCACAGGGCCAAACCGAACTCGACCTCACTCAGCCCCTTTGGCGAAACTTTTTAGGTAAAGAAACTCGCGCCACCGAAACACAAACCCAATCTCAATCGCTTACCACTTATTATTCTGAGAGATATAAGCTCAAGCAATTGCTCGCTCAGGCAGAAATTACTTTTTATCGTCTTGCGATTGCGCGTGAATCGGTAAAACTTGCGAATGAAATCGTTGACCGCGCAAAAAAGATATTAGACTGGAATACGAAACGCGTCCGTAATCAACTCACTGATAAAATTGACATGCTTCAATCCAGAGCGGCTTATCAGTCACACAATTTAGACTTACAAACGAGTCTTGATGATGTTCGTTCAGCACAACTCGCTTTTAATGAGCTTCGCAATTCGTTATCGAATGAGGTGCCTGAAAAACTCGTCAAAGTTTCTGTGGATCAAGTTTTAGCACTCACTCCCCCTACTCGCGCAGAAACCACTGATGATGTAAACGCGGCTGAGCAAAGCGAACGCAATGCGGTTGCTACCAATGAGCTCTCACTTCAAAAAGCGCAGCCGGATTTATCTCTCTACGGTTCGCTCGCCTATAACGGCGTCAATACTTATCTCTCACCCGCGGTCGCCGATTCATTTACTACCAAACACCCCATGTATTTGATTGGGGTAAAATTTTCGATGCCACTTTATTTTTGGGAAACTTCAGAAATTCGCTCTGGCCGGGTCAAAGAACAACTCGGTGCTGAAGCGGCGACTCGCGAAAAAAGACTAGAGGACGATCAAAATTGGGTCGATCTCGGTAAAAAATTAATTGAAACCAAAGCTCGTCTCAAACTCGCAGATGATTTGGTTCAAGCTCAAAAAGAAAAAATGAATTACGAGCAATATCGCTTAAAGTTGGGGCGAACTACGACTTACCAAGTCCTCACCTTTGAACAAGATTACGCGACCTCCATTATCGCGCGTTTACAAATTGAACAGCAGGTTGTCAACCTGCACTCCCAAATGAAACCATTCGAATAGGACCACCATGACTCTCGCCGATCTCTCGATTAATCGCCCCACGTTTATCACTTGTATCGTTCTTCTCATGCTTTCGGTTGGGGGATACGCCCTTACTCAGCTAGGCGTCGATCTTTTTCCAGACGTCACCTTCCCGGTCGTCGTAGTAAATACACCTTATAAAGGGGCAGGTCCCTCAGAAATTGAAACCTTGATCTCTAAACCACTTGAAGATGAAATCTCTACCCTCACGGGGATTAAACGAATCACTTCAGTAAGCCAAGAGGGCGTGAGCCAAGTGATCGCTGAATTCACTCTTGAAACCGATATTAAATTTGCTGAGCAACAAGTGCGTGACCGCGTGGGCGGCGCAAAACGATTACTACCCAAAGATATTGATGAACCAGTAATTCGCCGAATTGATCCGTCTGATCAACCGATCATGATTATTTCAGTATCAGCTGCAAAAGACTTATCTGCCGGAGATCTCTTCGACGTCGCCGATCAAACCATCAAGCCAAAAATTGAACAAGTCGATCAAGTGGGCTTAGTTGATATTTTAGGCGCCCAAAAACGCCAAATTAAAATCTCACTCGACGCTGCAAAACTTAAAGCGCATGAATTGAGTGTTGGCTACGTCAACTCTCGTTTAGGCACGAACGGTGAGAACATTCCTGCCGGAAAGTTAACTACGGGCAGCAGTGAAGCCATTGTTCGCACCCTAGGGGAATTTTCCAGTCTCGATGCTATCGGCAATACGGTCATCAATTTCTTTGGTGGCGAAAACGCCCTTCGAGTAAAAGATATCGCCAAAATAGAAGATTCGCTTGAAGACGAACAATCTCGCGTATATGTAAACGGCGAGCGATCCCTCTTTTTGTATGTGTACAAACAAAGCGGCGCGAATACCATCGCAGTCGTTGATAACATCGTGAAGCGTATTGCGAAAATGAACACCGAACTCAAAAAAGTTCCTGGGGCTCCCGAAATTAAAATCGTTCGAGATGGATCCGTATTTATTCGTGCAAACGTTGAGGACGTAAAAGAATCTATCTTCTTGGGAATTTCGCTCGCGGTACTGGTTGTATTCTTTTTTCTTGGAAACGTGCGCTCTACCCTCATCACTGCTCTCGCCCTCCCAAACTCTCTCCTGGGTTCATTCGTTCTCATGTGGGCAGCGGGTTACACGATCAACCTCATGACCTTGCTCGCACTCAGTCTCGCGGTCGGTCTCCTCATCGATGATGCCATCGTCGTGCGGGAAAATATTTACCGGCACATTGAAATGGGTAAACCGGCAAGACAAGCGGCGCTCGAAGGAACCAAAGAAGTCACTCTCGCGGTAATTGCAACCACGCTCACGGTCATCGCCGTGTTCGGTCCAGTCGCATTTTTAAAGGGTGTGGTCGGTCAGTTTTTCAAACAGTTCGGTTTCGTAGTGTGTTTTGCCATGACCGTAAGTTTGTTTGACGCTTTGACGATTGCGCCTATGCTCTCTGCGTATTTTGCAGGAAAAGCGAATCATGAATCGAAAGGATTTTTTGAACGTCTCACCGGCCCCGCACTCAACGCGTTTGAAAAATTTCAAGTTTGGTTGGAAAAAACTTACGCAAAAATTTTAGCTGGCACGATTCATTATCCACTTCGTACGCTCGCCTTCAGTATCGTGATCTCTCTTGCTTCTTGCTCAACGGTAGTCTTCGTTCCAAAAACATTCCTCCCACCCCAAGATGCGGGCGAATTCTCAATCGATTTCGATTTGTCTCCGGGAGCCTCTCTTGATGCGACTAATGAAATCGCAGTTCAAATCGATAAGGTGATTCGTAGCAACTCAGAAGTTGATATTTCTGCTCTCACGGTGGGTAATACCAACGCTGAATCTAATATTGGGAGTTTTTACATTAAGCTCGTTCCCACGAAACAACGAAAACTCAATACCTCGCAGTTTAAAGAAAAAATTCGCGATGAATTGAAACAATTTTCGAGCGTAAATCCAAAGGTAAAAGACTACGACGCTGTTGGTGGCGGACAACGTCCGTTTAACTTAAATTTGGTGAGCAATGATCAAGAACAGTTAGAAGCGTTCACGATGAAAGTTCTCGACAAGTTAAGGCAACATCCTGGCCTAAAAGATGTAGATATAAACTTTCGCCCGGGTAAACCCGAAGTCCAACTCCAATTAAAATCTGACCGCATGAGTGAGCTTGGGATTACCCCGGCTACGCTCGGGGGTGAAATGAGAAACTTAATTGAAGGAACCAATGTTGCGAAATACCGGGTGAATGGACTTGAGTATGATGTGCACACTCGTCTCGAAGAAGATCAACGAAACGTAAGAACCAATTTTAATATTTACAATGTTCCAAACTTAAATGGAAATTTAGTGAAGCTCTCAAACGTTGCAGAAAAGATTGAACACTCAGGACCTTCTAAGATCAATCGTCAAGACCGCGCTCGTTACATTCAAATTCAGGCCGATATTGCTCCTGGCGCCGGAATGGGGAACGTGATGCAAGATATTGATCTTATGTTCACGGTCACGGGCGATCTACCGTTGCCGGCGGGAATGCGATATGTCTACGTCGGTCAAGCAGAGAACTTTCAAGAATTAGGGCAAAGTATGCTTACCGCAGTGGTATTCGGCGCAATCTTTATTTTCTTGGTACTCGCTTCGCTCTACGAATCTTTCGTTACACCCCTTACCATCATGCTTGCGCTCCCCCTCGCTTTCTCTGGTGCGCTCGTGGCGCTTGCGATCACTCAGCAGTCTCTCAATATTTTTTCAATGATTGGCGTGATCATGCTTTTAGGGGTCGCGGTGAAAAACTCGATCTTGCTCGTGGATTACGCAAACCAACAAATACAACATGGAGTCGATCGTAACGAAGCGATGATCCGCGCGGGAAAAACTCGTTTGCGCCCAATCCTCATGACCTCGCTTGCGTTGATTGCAGGAACCATTCCCATTGCGCTTGGACTGAACGAAGCTTCTCGTCAGAGAACTTCGATGGGAATTGCCATTGTAGGTGGATTAGTGAGTTCTACGTTTCTTACTCTCTTGGTGGTACCGGCGGCGTTCTCATTTATTGATCGATTCAGAGTTTGGGCGAAAGAGACGCTTTCGAAAATTTTTATGGCGAGCGATCATGTTTAAATTATCTGCCCGTACTAGTAAATTAAATTCATTTAAAATCAACATCATCATTAATACATAATTTATGTTTAACTATAAGGGTGCTCGTGTTAATTTGTCTCCATTGGAGACCTTATGAAATTATTTACCCTTATTCTTTTGATGACCGTAAGCACAGCCTCATATGCCGCAATTCCAAAGACAGAAGCAATTACCAGTTGCTTTACTGCAGCCGAGCAGGGCAAAGCACAAATGAACGTCATCATTATCAAAGATAATTCTCCCGCAAAAGATCTTGCAGATCTCTTTGAAAACATTTCTTATTTGAATTATTTTGGAATCGGAATTCAAAACATCAATAGCCATAATTTGGCTGCCGACCCAGATGCCACTGCTGGAACCGATATAAAACCACTATTGAAACCAGTGACCATGGTTACCTTACAAAAATTTCGCAATTTGACTGAAAGTGACCGAAAGCAAGCACTTGACACTCTATTAACGGTGATTGCGACCAATCCGTTAGTTCAAAATATTACTTGTTCTTTTATCGCTGGCAGCTAACTTATTTTAAATCTGCAATTGCTTCTTTCACCACGAGTGAGGCGAGCACGAGCCCAAAAGCACCAGTAACAAAACTTGCGTTTCCTAAAATCACACTGCGATTGTCGCAATTAAAAAATTCATTCTGCCCTTGAGGGCAGACGCAACGAAAGCCTTTGCCATTGTCGTAATTGAGTTCTCGAGGTGCGGCGACCCTTTCATCGCTATACACAGACGGAATTCCAAACTTTCCCTTGAGCGGGAACCCGTGATCTGCGCGCATAATTTTACGCATCGAACGCGCAAGTGGATCTTGAATCGTATCGGCCAAATCGGCAACTTGAATGCGGGTCGGATCCATCTTTCCGCCAGAACCCGTTGAAGTGAACACACGAATATTTTCGTTTCTGCAAAATTCAAGCAAATGGCACTTCGGGACCACACTATCAATCGCATCGATTACGAAATCAGGCTTTTGCCCACCCTGTGCCGCCGCGGCGTTTGCAAAAATCTCGTTACTCAATCGCGCATTGTAAAATTGAACGATTGAAACAATTTTTGCTTGAGGATTAATCTTCTTTAATCGCTCCGCCATCACCTCCGCCTTCTTTTCTCCCACTTGGCCCTGAACTGCGTGAAGTTGACGATTAAAATTAGTGATACAAATTTCATCAAAATCGACGAGCGTAATTTTTCCGACTCCAGAACGCGCAATGGATTCTGCCGCAAATGATCCCACGCCTCCGAGTCCAATGATCATCACATGCGTTTGAAATAGCTTTTCCATCGCGGGATCGCCTACTAAACGTCCCATGCGATCGAAACGACGGTGCAAACGATAGTTCTCAAGCTCGCTCTCGGTCATGGGTAAGATCGCAGGATCTGCTTTAGTATCGACAGCATTTGATTTTTCGGTTTGATCAACAGTAGGATTCATGGTGTCTTAACGTACCCAATTTTCCCAAAATTTTCAGCCACTTTCTTCTGTAACTCAGCTATTGGAATCTTAAGCAGTTTCGCCCCAGCCTCGTAAACTTGAACCAAATTTACCGGGCGATTCAACCCCTCGCCCCAATATTGGTCAGGCGAATCGGTCTCAAAAAGAATACGATCGTGAGGAGTATGTGTGAGTGATTTCTTCACCTTCTCGTAACCGACTTCGCTTACAATCGCTCCACAATAAGAAATCATCGCGCCCAAATTTAAATACTCTTGAAGCTCAGTCACGTTCCCCGAATACGAATGCATGATCAGTTTCATTCCTTGAGCATTTTCTTCCTTCAATATCGCGATCGCACGAGCGTGCGCATGAACCACATGTAAAATAATTGGCTTAGAATGTTCTCTGGCGATCTTTAGGTGTGCGCGAAAAATATTTTCTTGTAGGCCAAACTTTTCTTCGTCGCGCTTTTCAGCAAAATCAAGACCGGTCTCGCCAATCCCATCAATTTTAGAAACTTGCGAACGAATCGATTCGAGCGCCTGCTCAATTTCTACCCCTGGCATTTTCTCAACCTGCCAAGGATGCACGCCAAAGTGAACGTAAAACCGAGGGTAAAAGCCATTCGGATTTTTCTTAAAACTCGCTCGAAGTTCTAGTTGCCTCATCCAGTCTTGGGGTTTCACGCCGGCGAGTACAAAATCATCCACTCCAGCATTCATGGCCTCTACGACCCAGCTTTCAGCATCCGGATAAACTCGGTCATCAGTTAAATGGCAATGGCTTTCAATATAGTTCATGTGAAGTTCATCAATTGCTAATCAATTTTAGAAATTCTTGGCGCGTGTTTGAATCCGTAAATTGACCGCGCATCGCCGAGGTGATCGTTTTGCTATTTTGCTTTTCCACTCCTCGCATCATCATGCAAAAATGTGCCGCTTCAATCACCACCGCAACCCCAAGAGGATTTAAAACTTCCATCATCGCATCTGCAACCTGTGCAGTTAAACGTTCTTGAACTTGCAAACGACGCGCGAACACATCTAAAACACGCGGGATTTTTGAGAGACCAATAATTTTTTTATTGGGAATATAACCCACATGCGCTTTTCCAAAAAAAGGAAGCATGTGATGTTCGCACAGAGAATACATTTCAATATCCTTAACAATCACCATTTCGCTTGATTCAGCTTTAAAGAGCGCTTTCCCTACAATTTCTTCTAAATCGACTTCATACCCCGAAGTCAAAAACATCATCGACTTTGCAAAGCGCACTGGAGTATCGAGCAATCCTTCTCGAGTCGGATCTTCGCCCATCACCGAAAGAATTTCGGTCACATTCGGGATAATCGTCTTGGTACAAACTTCTCTTGGCTGCCGTTTTTCTTTTGTCATATTTTCCTATTTACTGATTTTCCATCCGCAGACGATTCCGTCTAACACCCATTGATTAATATTTTCGCTATAAGGCCCGAGTTCCGGCAACGGCAACTTTCCTTCAATCGCTGCAATTCCGTTCCATTCGGCTTGCGACAATACTTTTTCTTTTGCCCCACCGTGACGAGTGTCGTTCCAAACAATCGCCCGTTGTTCCCGCAAAATCTGTAGGCTCGGGTGAAACACCAACTGTACACGGTTCATTTCATCTTCTTTAAGCGCAGAAAGTTTTGCAAAATCTTCAATCGCTGCATCTGGCTCGGCAAACATTAAAAACGCGGCTTTAATTCTCGCCCATTCCAACTCCGCTACTGCCAAATGCGGGTGCTTCTGATCACGCAAGTACTTTACAAACACTTCTGACAGATCAATCAAAGTCCATGACTGTGGCGGATTCGCTTGCACCGACGCATAAATCAAGTCCCACCATTCGTCATCGCCAACAAGTTTTTTAAACTCTACAAAATCCATTTCAAGCGCTTCATCGAGTCGCAACCAAAACGCATTTTCATAAACTTCAAAACGCTTTTGAGCACTGAGTGGAGGTTGATTCAAGATCCCCTCTACTTCGTAATCACTCAGTAACGAGCGAGCCCATTTGTCTTCAAGAGTCTTAAATTCAGCGATTCCGTATTTTGATTTTCGCTCCATTGCGGCCGATTCAATTTTCTCTTCGGCGGAGAAGCGAATTTCAGGCTGAAAGTTTTTTCTCAAGGTGAGAATTTCCTGTTCCATGCGCTCCCACGTTGGAATATTTGCATCCCATTCAATCATGGAGCTCGGATGGCCATATTTTTCACCATACCAACGATACAACTCCCACACCGCTTCAGGAACTTCGTGATCGTGGGTATCAATTAAAAATCCATCGACATTTGAGTGGCCGGCCATGTGAATTTGGCCAACACGAGCATGAGGCATGATCTCTAAGTATTTTTTTGGATCAAACTGGTGATTGGTTGCGGTGACATAAACGTTGTTGATATCCAAGAGCAAGCCACAATCAGCGGCTTCAACGACTTCGCGAGTAAACTCCGCTTCGTTCATGACTGAAGATTCAAACGTCACGTAGCTTGAAAGATTCTCAATTAAAATGCGGCGATCTAAAAAATCTTGTACTTGGCGAATTTTGCGAGCCACATGTTTCACGAGTTCTGGTGTGTACGGCACTGGATTCAAAT
>Ga0207032_1227_pt1 | contig 12790 bp, 16 predicted proteins | sample Alteio_BWMinCont_38_FD_153308 | JGI IMG/M metagenome (GOLD analysis project Ga0207032, IMG submission 153308) | Enriched cells from forest soil in Barre Woods Harvard Forest LTER site, Petersham, Massachusetts, United States -... | ecosystem: Environmental > Terrestrial > Soil > Temperate forest >... | reverse complement strand
ATCTTCGGCACTCTTGTGCTTCATACCTAGCGATGAATGGAGCTTCACTTTCTGAGATCGCTGCGGTTCTGGGACACAAGACCCATCAAATGGCAAAGCGGTACGCTCACATTGGTGAATCACATACGGTGACCGTCGTGAATTCAATGAGCGCGAAGTTTTTGAGGGGATGAAATTATGAAAGACGATAAAGTGGATCATTTCTTTCAGCTTCCCGCGCTTTTGCCGTTTTCAGACAGTGAAGAGAAACGATTAAATAAAATGCTTATTGAGTTGGACTTAAATTCAAAACAGAAAGAAGTATTTCTAATATTGTTTTGGGGGACACATTTGAAAAACATGCTTTTGGAGCAATCTAAAGCTGCGGAAGAGGCGTTTGACGATAAGGACTTATCAAAAGCATACAGAATAATGCAATGGACCTTGCCCGGAGGTGAACGAAAAAAAACATACAGTCCATTTAAGATGATGGTTTTGTATCATTTGTTCGCAAAAACTGGGATCTCTGACGCAAGAATCTACGATAAAATTAGAAATAACTATTTTAAAAGAAAAATTTCACTGTCGGTAGACACAATAAGAAAGGCAGTCGAGAAATATAAAGTAAAAGTGATTGAAGTCGATCAATAAATATCTGAAACTATTCTGGAATTAAGAAATTTTAGTTCCCTGTTTTTTATACGCTTACTTCGTTAGCGTTCTTCTATTCAGCAATAATGCTGAGGGCGGAGAATATATGAACACAGACGTATCTGATAGTAAATTTAACGAAAGAGTTTTGAGACCCAAGGAGTTTGCTAAAAAGCATACCTTCTTATCAGAGTCGGCATTGAGATGGTTGCTTTTCAATTCTCATAAAAACGGACTTGAGACAGCTCTCATCCGACTGGGACGAAGAGTGCTGATTGATGAAAACCTCTTCTTTGAATGGCTCAATAGCCAGAGAAAGGGGGATCAGAAATGAATCTAACATATGTGGCGAGAGAATTTCTAAAGTCTCTTTTGGAGCAAGATAGTCGAATCATTAATTTACGCAACTCGCTTTCACAATACCGGAACGGGTTTTATGTCGAACTTTCGTTGCAAAGGCTCAAGGACGAAATTGGGAAATGGTGTCTTGATAAGGGATACCCGATGAAGCCAAGAGAACTGGATGAGATTTGTACATACATTCGTTCGATCACACTTTTAAGCCAGTCCGCCGGTTGGAATCAAATGATCGGAGAGGAGGGCGCAGACAGAAAAACAATGCTTTCGCTGAAAGGATCGTTGATCGATTTAGATAAATTTGTGAAAGGCGCGACGGACTTTATAGTCACGAAAAACAGTGAATACCTAAGTGCATATTGTTTGCCTGTTGAACATCAGTCGTCTGCGACTTGCCCTACCTGGTTAAAGTTTCTAGATGAGATGCTTCCAGGTGATGTGCAAAAAGTACTTCAAGAGTTTTTTGGTTACATTCTTTGGCCGGGCAGAAATGACTTTAATGCATTCACAATATTATATGGAGATGGGGCAAATGGTAAAAGCGTTGTGTTGGCGGCACTCAAGGCTTTGATTGGTGATGGAAACTACACCGCCCTCTCAATTGAAAATTTTAATAGTGAACGAACATTTCCATTAGCGGCTACTTACGGAAAGCTCGCTAATATATGTGAAGATATGGAAGAGCTTCACAAGGTGCAAGAGGGTTTGATTAAGAACTACATAAGTCCTGGTAGCGTAATTACCGTCGAAAGAAAAAATCGCGATCCCTTCGAGATGAAGCCGACCGCAAAACTGATCTTTGCAACAAATTTCCTGCCTAGATTTTCTGACCGATCTGACGGCGTTTGGAGACGGCTAATCGTTCTACCTTTTAAAAAGCAGATTTTAGATCGAAGTAAGCAAAGACCGGAACTTGCTACAATTCAATTTTGGCAGCAATCAGGCGAACTGTCCGGCTTATTGAATTGGAGCTTGGACGGCCTCGCACGTCTAACAAGTCAAAAAACATTTTCTGAGTCGGAAGATCTTCAAAGGGTGAAATCGGCTTTTGCACTCGAATGCAACCCTGCAAAACTGTGGCTGTTCGACAATTTTGAAATTGGCACTCCAGATCCAAATCTCACCATTAGAGAAGTGTACGGATTATATCGTTCAGAGATGAATTCCATCGAACGAAATCCAATCGGTATTGGCACCTTTAATAAAGAGGTGATACGGACATTTCCTTCCGTGCAGAAGACCGAACATGCGAAGCAGATGCCAGATGGGAGTAGAGATCGTCTTTGGTTAGGTCTTAAGAGAAAGCCCCTGATGGCAAACTCCTTAAACTTGGTTGTAGTCCCGACGAACACTGGAACACTGGAAGTTCCTCTTTTCAGCGAGCACGAAGAAGCAAGAGTAAGGCTTAAGTAGGTGTTTCGGTGTCAGTACTTAGCGATATAATATGTTCGGCATTTAACATCCATTTTTTACCCAAGATTTCGATATGTATGAATATCCGGCTTCTGAATGAATGAATGTGCGAATGATAACATCTTGCCAATTCGATACCATTCTTTGCTCAGTTGAAGCAAAGCCCATGACTTCGGTTATCACGGCGGAAGAAATTGAATGTCCATACGCCCTTATTAAATTATGTTCACGCTCTGAGAGTTTAAGGGATTCCGTATGTATAGATGCTTGGTTGTTCGTTACGCTAAACTGGAGCCCTTCGCGGTCTTCTTCTTCGGGAATCACGAGAGATGTGACCTCTTTGTAAAACCTTCTTACCATTGCCAGCTGTAGGATTATGTTATTTTTTTCGTCGGGGTATTTCCCCAATTCATCTTTGATAATTCGACTTAATTCTCGGGCAGGAAAAATAGTCATCCAAGTGGCGGTTTCAAATGGAAAGGAGTCGAAGAAAAGCTTGGCAATTTTATGATTAACCGCCGCATCTAATGGAAGGTCGATTATCTGTGCTTCAAGTTTTGTGGCGAGCTCGTAAAGTTCAAGTCTTTCAACACTGTCGCTAAAACCGTACGTCACGATATATTGTCTTTTATGGGCCCACAGAGTGGAAAGAAGCGCCCATCTATCTGATTTTGACATGGAACTCCTATCAAGATCCTCTATGCAGACGACTTTGTTGGTCGAACAGAAAGAAGAAAATAATGCGCCCACAAAATAAAAGACCCTTGCGCGATTTGAAAAGATAGCAAAACCAATAATTGATCCGAACGTGACGGCCGTGGTTTTTACGTTCGAGTTGTCTAAAACTGGATATATTTTTACAAGTGAAGAATAGGGGGTAGTAATTCCTCCAAAGAAAAGGGCTATAAGGATCGATATGGAAACCCTTTTTTGAAATGAAGTCAGATGCATCATGCCTTCGGCCAAAGATTGGGTTCCAAAAAAGAAAACCTCTTCAAATTCAAATCTCTTCTTCTCTTTTTTCATGAAGTGCTTCAGCTGAACACTCTTTCCGGAACCCCACGGCCCAATAATTAGAGTTATTCTCGATTTGTCTTGCACCAGAGAATGATGAATTTTTTCTGAGATATCAACACCGGGTTCGATAAATATCTCGTGGGTAGGTTCCCCGATATCGCAATGGGGTTTGAATCTTACAAATCGATCTACTTCTCCGCAAAAGGAAATATTTTTCATGTTTTATAATTTAATCGTTAGTCAGCTGAAATCAACGAACTGATAACAAAGAACTGATAACAAAGAACGCTAGTTCTTGGTTCCCATTTTGCCGGTATAAGGATTTAAGTTGCCTTTGTGTGACCAATTGTTCATTTTCGTGTGATCTGGGTTAGTCTGGCGATGACCCTTGACGTAAGCGCCACGTTTAGTTGTGTGTCCTTTGACGTAGTGGTTCCCCGTACCTCGTGATGAGTATGTCCTGCCACCACGAGCGTAAACAGGTTGTCCAAATATCGACAACATCATACCTAAAATTAATACTTTCATGATATTTACATCGGAATAAAAGGAGAGCAACTTGAGAAGAAATCGTATTCAAATTAAATATTAAGATTTGCTTGAGCTTGGAATGTATTTACAAGTCTATTTAAGTTCACCCAGAATATCGTCAGTGCTAACACCGAGAGCTTCTGCCAAACGAAACAGACTGGTGACGGTTATGTTTTTTTTTGCCATATTCGACTGCTTGCAGATGCTTCCAGCTCGGAAAGCCGCGTTCCTCTACTTGTTCGAGGGTGAATTTTTTCTTCTCACGGATAAAGCGTATTTTTTCTCCCAAAGCTTTCAATCGGATCTTTTCGGCTCTAGTAAGTGGAATAGCATTTTTTGGCATGTCATGATAATTATTGAAGGTCAACCTACAGGTGAACACCACCTACAAGTAAAGTTATTGAATAAATTACCGAAATGAATGTATGGGTATTTTAATAATTGTAGGTATAATTTTGAGCGTGGGGTTTTTGGCGCAGAAGTTAAATCGTATTGACAAGCGAACAGAAGGTTTAGAAAAAAATCTTAGCGATCTGAAAAATTTAAATGATTTTGACAAAGGCGCAAGGTCCACAAAAGGGACCAATATTGAAAGCGAAAAAACTGAGCAGCTACATTCAATCCAGTATTCGCTCCATGCAATATTGAAGATATTGGAGATCAATGAATCTCCTAATAGGCTCACTACCTTCGGAAAAGTAAATTTGAAGATCAACAATCCAGTAGGTGCAAAGAGCGTCGATGGATATGATTTGTCTCAGTCTATAGATTTCGTTAGTTCTGGGGACGAAAAAATAATATTTAAATTTAGAATGTTTCAGATAACAAATGAGTCAATTGGAAAGAAAAATTCCGGACCAACTTTGAATGGTAAGGCGCTTGAGAGTGTTTTGATTGTTGATTTCATTTTGGATGAGGAGCGGCTCGTGCGAGCTGCTACAGATAGAAACACGAAAGAAATTATTTCTATTTCTGAATGTACCAACCCAAATAAGGCAGCGGCCTTTCTTGTAGTCTTATGTTCAAACCTAGTAAATGGGTCGGTTAGTTGAATTAATAAATATGATGCTGAGAAAGCCTCTCAAGAAGTAGTTTGCTGATCCAGAATGAAATCAGTTTGCGGACTGACGACCTTTTTAACTAGATCGATCAACTTTTCTAAGTGATCTTTTGTCACCGTATCCTTGTCGAGTTCGCGCATTAAAATTGGGAAGGCCTCTAAAACTGAATCATTCGTAATATTAAAAATTTCGAAAGTTCTGTTTGATGCCTTTGCAAGGTCGTGAAATCTAACCCATTCTGCCGTACCTTTTTTAAGGCCGAGAGCGCGCGCGTACGCGTCAACACGATCGGGGTCTTGTGGTGCTCGCATTAAACCATTTTCAATTCTTGAAATGTTGCCTTGATTGAATCCGTATTTCTGAGCGAAATGCAGCATTCGTTTCTCTCTTTTTTTTCTTAGCTCTGAAAAATATTCGCCGAAAGTCATAGTTGCCCTCCATGGTACGCGAGTGGCATCGCGCGACTACTACACAAATATTGTATAATTCTTATTTTGTTGTTGGCAATAATTATTTATGTGAAATAATATCTTAACTAGACCACTTTTCAAGGACGAAAAGCGTGTAACACAAGGACGGTGACTCATGACAGCCGAATAAAAATCAAAATATTGAGCCCTAAAAGAGAAAAGCCCCAGTTCTTGCAGAACCAGGGCAATTCGAAAACCTAGCGGAAGATGCCTCCCGAACGACCACTTTCTGATAATAGCTTCTCACCGCGGTTTTCGCAATCACTAGTGAGGGGGAATTCACAAGTGAATCCATTCTTATTCCATTTAAGCCTGTTCATTTTTTCTTTGGTCATGCTTATCACAGCGGCCAAGACATAATCCTGACGACTCCGCGCCTTGCCGCTGGCTGGGCGCGGGTCTATGCTCATCAGGCTCGCGTCCTGGTGTCATTTCTTAGGCTTATTAACTACACATTCAATTGCTGCATAGTCCATATCATTTCTTCTCTTTTGCAATTTGATCGAGTTCAATTTTTGCCATTTCTGCTCCGGTTCTTCGTTGAGCAGTTGGGATTTTTGAAGTTACTTGCTTGCGAATTCTTCTTCTTTGCTTAACCTTTTGATATGCATCACTCACTTGAAAAAGGAGAGAGTTTACGATAGTTTTATCGCAGTCTTTTTTCTTCATTTCATTTTCAAGATCTTTTAGAAGATCCATGTGAGGTAAGCCGGGTGGAAATTGGAAACGCAATCCAGCCATCGCTTTGAAGGCGATATTGCTCCAAGCGTTCAACGCTTCCATTACGGCAGGTTTTCTCATGAGGCGAGATACGGTACATTCAGCGAGTTTTAATTCTCTGGCAATATCAACCTGCTTGTAACCTAAGAACACGAGACGAATGAGTTTTTGATGTTTTGGGAGTAATGGTTTTTTGCTTTTCTTCACTCTGAAATAATATCATTTCGTTCATTTTTGATCGAATTCTTTGCAAAACTTTACAACGCACAAAACCAAGGTGGCGAGGTTTGAATTTTGAAAACGCGCAAAATTTTTCCTGGTCATCCCCAATAGAATATTCAATCTCTGCTCACTCCATGCCAGCGTAGGGGGTAGGGTCTCAATTAAAATCCTTGGGACACTTCAGGGACAACGGTTACAATAAACGGCCACTTGCCGCAACGGTACACAACCACTATGTAAGCCGTAACTCATTGACAATTCATTGCTCTTTGTTGTACATTATTGTCATCGTTTAGGTTCTTAGAACTTTTAATGAAAGGGTCGATGGTTCGAATCCATCTGGACTCACCATTCGAAAAAAACCTAAAAAAATAAGACAATAAAAATAAAAAGAGGATGGAGAACGTACGCCCATCCGTGGGCTCCTCAGCTGGGGAACCTTCCAGGGCTGAGAACATTCTCCATCCTCTTTTTATTTTTATTGTCTTATTTTTTTAGGTTTTTTGGACATCTGGAGAGATGTTTATGATGGATTAGAGCTCTCGAATATGATTATGGTAAAAAATAAATGAAAAAGTTGTTGGATAAACTTATTGACGGTGCAGTTCTCGATTCCGAGGATTGGGTTGAACATCTGATTGAGGCTCATGAAAAAGCTCCGGGGATGTCTCCTGAGGCATTTTCATCCTATTCCACTTCAGCTGGTGTGAACTCCTATGAATTTCTTCTTCAAGGATTGGCTTCATTAAAGGATTCGGCGCCCGGAAATTTGAATGTGCAGGCAATTGATCTTGCCTGCGGGGATGGCCATTTGTTGGGCTATCTGCTTCCAAAACTGGGGCCTCGGGCCTCCGTTCATGGTGTTGATATGTCGGAATCAGAACTTGCTCATGCGAAGAAAAATTTTACCGATAGCAGGATCACTTTTCATTGTGCGAAGGCGCAGAAGTTACCGATTTTGGATAACTCCATCGACTTCATTTTATGCCACATGGCTTTTATGTTGATGTTGCCAATTGAACCGGTGGTTCAAGAGTTGTCGCGAGTACTAAAAAAGGGTGGTCAATTTGCGGCGGTGATTGGGAGAAAAACACAACACGAAGACTTATTTAAGGAAATTCAAACGATTGTTTTTCAGTTTATTGATTCTCGCTATCCCGTCTTGAGAAAACTTCGAACCGGAGATGTTCGAGTTTTTTCGAAAGACGGATTGAATAAAATATTCTCGGCAGATATTGGATTTTCTGGAGTCGAATCTTATGATGAATTCGATTTGAAGGTTCTGACGACTCCCGATGGAATCTGGGAGTTTATGAAGAATATGTATTTTGTGGGAATGCTTCCTGAAAGCGATCGCACCGTACTTAGGGCGCAATTGCTAAAGCTAGGCACCGAAAACACCAATTCTCAAGGGAAAGTATTTTTTGATTTCCCGATGACACGCTTTGTAGTGAAAAAATCCTAATCATTTCTTACAACTAAGATTTTAGTTGATTATAACTAAATCCTTAGTTACATTTAAAGAAAGAGCGGGGAAGATGAAAAAAAATACACCAAAAGAAGCCGAAGCGAAAATGCTTACCGATGTTGAACTTGAACTCATGACGATTCTTTGGAGACTCGGCGAAGGTTCGGTTTCACAGGTAATTGAAGAATTACCTAAAGAACGAGATCTCGCGTACACATCGGTTTCGACCATCCTTCGTATTTTGGAACAAAAAGAAGTCGTGGAGACTCGCAAAGAGGGCCGTGGCCATATTTATATTCCGTTTTTAAAAAAATCGGTTTACGAAGCAAAAGCGGTAAAGCATGTCGTGGATCGCGTTTTTGACGGCACCCCGGCTTCGTTGGTGAAGCAGCTGCTTCATGCGGGTGGATTGAATGAAAAGGACCTTGAAGAGATTAAACATTTGATTCAAAAAGCGGGGAGTAAAAAATGACTCTCGCGCAAACGCTCTCTACTTATCTTACTTTGAATTTTTTATTGGTGGTTGGATTTTGTTTGCTCACCCTTTTCTCCTTTTTCATTAGAACTTTTAAAATAAAGATCTCTTTTTCTCCCTGGTTGCGCGTTCATTACGCCATGATCTTTTTTGCATTTTCCCTAATCGCACTCCAACCTTTTTTGCCAGCAAAGAAAGTGTTTCATCCATTTGCAAAGGTTTGGGCGGCAGAGTCTACTAAAAAGTTTGCTGCTGAATATTCGCAACATCTGGGTGGTTATCTTGATCTTCCGTCCATTCATGGAGCTGCATTTTTAATCGCAGATAAGGTAACGGCGATGTGGATCCTTTTAGGGATTATTTTATTTTTGTTTGCGGGCGCTCGATTCGCGCAAGATGTGTTTTATCTTTTAAAAATGAGAAGAGGATCTTATTTACTCAAGCGGGTGGGGCGTGTGTCTCTCTACGCAAATGATCAGGTTCACGTTCCATTTTCTTATTGGATGCCGGGACAGATGAACGTGGTGATTCCAACCCAGCTTTTAGAAAACCGTACTTATTTTAGGATCGCTGTTGCTCATGAGATTCAACATCACCGAAACGGAGATACGAAGTGGGTTTACTTGGTATGGGTGATGAAACTCGTTTGCATTGTAAATCCGTTTGTTTATTTTTGGAGCAAAGAAATTTCAGAGATTCAAGAATTTGCCTGCGATGAAACCTTGGTCGGCCGAAAAAAGGTGAACTCGCAAGCTTATGCCCGCTGCCTCTTCGAGGTGGCACAATCGGCTCTCCAACAAAAGTATGTTCCGGTTTGCGCAACCGGGCTCATTTTTTTGGTGGAGGGCAATATCATTAAAAGGAGAATAGAGAATATGTTTTCAACACCAAACATGAAGTTAGGTCTACGACAACGGATCGTCGGAGTATTTTGCGCAAGTTTAGCGGTCGCTCTCATGAGTGCAGCGTCGTATGCAGCAAAAGATTGGGTGCAAGATCGACGAGTGACTTTAGCCCAAGCAAATGAAATGGCTGCGAAGGTGAAATCTTCAGATGGATTCCCAATCGTGGTGAATGATCTCGTTTTGAAAGAACTGAATCTTTTTGTGGGAACTCCAGAAGGCCGAGAGTTCATGCGAATGAGTTTACAGAGAGCACAAAATTTTCATTCGCTCATTCAAGGAAAGCTCGAACAATATCATTTGCCGTCAGAACTTTTGGCAGTGCCGATGATTGAATCGGGTTATCAGAACCTGACTCCTACCGGAAATCAATTTCATGGTGCGGGGATTTGGATGTTTATTAAAAGTACGGCGAAAAATTATGGTCTGCTCGTTGATGACGTGAAAGATGATCGATTGAATGTAGAATTAGAAACCGATGCGGCGATGAGATTATTGAGTTCAGATCATCTCCGCTTTTCAGATTGGCAGCTTGCTTTGCTTTCCTATAACCAAGGTGAATCCACGGTTCAAAAGGCGATTGAGCAAACCGGTGGTCGAGACGCTTGGAATATTGTTCGTACGCAAATCAAGAGTGAAGTTGATTACCTTCCAAAAGTAATTGCAGCGATTTTGATTTCTAATAATCCTGAATCAGTTCAGTGAACAAAACGCGTTTTGTACTGAAAGAAAAGACGCTCTAGAGCGTACGGCTGGCATGAGTCTTTGCCATTCAATGAAGCAAGGGCATCATGGTAGTCGCTTTCAAACTTATCATTTTGGGGTGGGTTCACCGCTGTGGGTAAATCCGCCCCTTTTTCTGCCGTCTTTAAAAGTGCTTCGCCAATTTGGGCTTCGGCGAGATTTGGCGTTAAAGTTCGGTGGCGCTTTTCATCGTCCTTAAAAGGTTTCTCAAGTTTTATTCCGAATTTATAAACGGCGGCGTCGTAGTCGGGGTTGTTGTGATGAAGGGCAGAAGTCATGATTGCTTTTGGGATTTCTAGGTTCGGAATCGGGAAGCGACTCGTTATCGTTCTGGCGGCGAGCCAGGCAGTAGGATTGATCATGCCACGCTCTGAAATTCTAGTCGTCAGTTCATCATAAAACATTTGAAACTCGGTTGCGCTGAGCGCTCGATCGATAGCCATTTCTACTTCATGTGGATTTGATTTCATTTTTTCTAAAACGGCCGCGTGAAAAAAAGGAAAGACGGCATTGCTTGGATCTTCTTGTTCAAGATAAAGAAGGGACTGGTGAGACCACTCTAAATTAAGTTTCTCAGGAACGACTCCATTCAAAAGTCCTGCCATGGCGAGCGCGCTATAAAAGCGAGTGGCTTGGGTGTCGCCGTCAATATTTCGTGCGATTTTTCCTTCGAATGCGCCAGATAAATAAAAGAGCTCACCGAGTACGCGATCTGGATAAGGTCGATAGATTGCTCCACCGACCATCAGAAGCGCGCGTGCAAGTTCGTTTCGTGTGGGCGTAAGCTTCACATACTTACAAATCTCATTTCTTTGGATGATGATATAAAGTGGGGTTTTGTCTTCGTGTTCATTTTGGGCGTGACGTTCGCTGGGAGTTTCGGTTGAAATAGGGGTGACCGAGGGAGTTGCTGAAGGAGAAGCAATCAGAACAGGTGCAGCTGAACTCTCTACCGTCTGTGTTGGAGACGGTGTTGGGCTGGCTTCAAGCAAATGATTTTCTTCAGGCGGTTTTGGATTTCGGATCCACCAAAAAAATAAGAGCGCAAAAATAGCGAGAAGAGCCCAGCGCTTTTTATTCATCTACTCTTTTTGATAATCCTGAATCTCAATGTTTTTTGCTGGAATTCCCAGTGCGGCAGCAAGTTCATCTTGTGAAACTTTTGCAGTCGCAACCACGCCCACCATCAAGTTGTCTGGAGTCACAAACGATTTAATCGCTTGGTTCACTTGATCGAGAGTGATGGAATCCAGGCGACTTGCGAAATTCTTGAAATAGCCGTCGGGTAATCCGAACACAATTTCTTGAAGTTTGTTCTCAAGGCGTTTTGATGGAGTGTTGTAGTTGAATCCAGCGCTGTTGACGAGACTTTGTTTTGCGACATTGAATTCTTCTTGGGTGATTCCGTGGTCTCTTAAATCACGAATCATTTGAAGCGCTTCTTTGATTGCAGGTGGAGTATCTGCATTTTTTGGGAAGAAACCAATTCTCCAGCTGTGAGGTTTTGAACCAATTTTAAAAGAGCTGCCAGCACCGTAAGTCCAACCGCGCTTTACTCTCAATTCAACCATGAGACGGGCAGAGAAAGATCCTCCACCAAATGCATAATTTGCAAGTTCAAGGGCATCGAGTCTTGGGTCGGTGTAGCTCACGCCCTTTTGCCCGATAATGACTTGGGTTTGAGTGCGATCAGGTTTATCAAAAATAACCACACGAAGTTTTTTTGGATCACCCTTAAATTCAGGCACCATTGCTACCGGATGATTTGATGGGCGAGTCTTTTTGATTGAATCAAGAAACGGCGAGAAAGAACTTTCGTTCGCGTCGCCAGTTGCAAGAAGGATCATCTGCGAATCATTGATAATCTTGTTGTACTGTTGAGTGATGTCAGCAACGGTGAGCGATTGAATGTCTTTGATGCGGCCGTTGTTTGCTTTTGCATAGGGATGACCTTTGAAAAAAGTTTCATCAAAGCGCAAACGGACTAGGCTTCGATCTTGGCTCAATTCATCGAGCATTTGTGACATCTGTTCCTTCTTTAATTTCTCAAGCTCTTGCGGGCGAAAAGAAGGCGAAGAGATAATCTCAGACATAAGCTGCATGAAGCCTTTAATATTTTCAGAAAGGACACTGCCGCGAAAAGTAATGAACTCGCCGTGAGTCTCTACACCCAAGTTTGCACCGAGTTGGTCTAAAGCTAAATCCATTTGTTGTTTGGTCTTAGTCTTGGTCCCCCGAAGCATCAATTTTGCCATGATGTCGGTCACGCCATTTTTTCCTTCAGAGTCTTGGGTGGATCCTCCCTTAAAAACAGCGGTGACGTAAACGAGGGGAAGGTCGCGATCTTTCTCAAAAGAAAACTCAGCGGCGAACGCGTGGAGGCTGAATAAAGCCGAAGCGCAGAAAGCGATCAAGAACCTAGATTTTTTATCGTTGAGCATTTTTAGGAGTTTCCTTTTTTGGTACGCCTACTACTACCGTCAGTTTTTGCGTATTGAAATATTTGTTAACTACATCTTGAAGTTGTTGGGCAGTGACGTCTTGGATTTGATTTTGCATTTGGATTCCGCGTTGAACGCTTCCAAAGGTGGTTTCCATGTCGCCTATGAAGTGAGCCTTGCCGCTTGAGGTAGACAAGTTTTCAAAATAATGAAAACGGAAAAGGTTTTTTGCTCGCTTGAGTTCTTCATCGCCAACGAGTGTGTTTTTTAATCTCTCAATTTCTCGTAGAATGATTGGCTCGGCAAGTGTAGTGGTTTTTCCTTTTTGAAGATCGGCGC
>Ga0207032_1226_pt1 | contig 12792 bp, 17 predicted proteins | sample Alteio_BWMinCont_38_FD_153308 | JGI IMG/M metagenome (GOLD analysis project Ga0207032, IMG submission 153308) | Enriched cells from forest soil in Barre Woods Harvard Forest LTER site, Petersham, Massachusetts, United States -... | ecosystem: Environmental > Terrestrial > Soil > Temperate forest >... | reverse complement strand
GGTTCATCCATGGCCCTCAAAAGAGGAACGGTGGTGAAAAAAATTCGTCTCATTGGCAACGAAGATGAAGTGGAATGCCGAATTGATGGAAGCAACCTTGTCCTTCGTACTGAGTTTTTGAAAAAAGCATAGTCCAGCGCCACAATCTGCCGCCCTCGGGCATTTTTCCACTCTAAACCTGGCTCACAATTTGCAATTTTCGATGCTGAGGTGACTCATGACAAAAACAAAACTAAAAGTGCCGGCTAATCAATATGACCATCGCCTAGGATCGCTCGACGCGCCAGTGGTGGTAATTGAGTATGGTGATTTTGAATGCCCACATTGTGCAGCTGCGGCTCCGATTTTTGAGCGGCTCTTAAATGATTTTGAAAGCGATTTATGTTTCATCTATCGTCATTTTCCTTTGGCCGAGATTCACCCGCATGCGGTACTCGCTGCAATCGCAGCAGAAGCCGCTGATCAACAAAATGAGTTTTGGAAAATGCACAAAATGCTCCTGCAAGATTTTGATGTGCTCTCGATTGATAATATCTATTTTATGGCAAAAACCATTGGCCTCGATATTGATAAATTTAAAAAAGATTTAAAACGCGATGAACTATTAGAGCATATTTATAAAAACTATAACGGTGGTCTTCACAGTGGAGTTGATGCGACTCCAACGGTATACGTAAATGGAAATCGCTTTGACGAAATTCTTACGTATGATTCTTTACGAGAAGAAATTGAAGAAGAATTGGGTCAGACCCGAAGCGATCAAAACTCGCCGACTATTTATTTATAGAATTTTTCGATCCGACGATCAGGAACTAGCCAGAGGATTGCAACCGCAACGTAAAGTGAATAACCTAGCAGTGAATTCCAAAATGAAAGCGTAATCCCAATAATATAAATCACCACCGAGATTTGACCCTTCACATCTTTACCTACCGCTTTTGCGAGGGTTGAATTTTTACCGTGAAGTCCGATCAATGCCCTCGTTAAAATATAATAAGCAACTCCAGCCATTAATAAAACGAATCCATAAACCGCCACCGGTAAGGAAGCGAATCCATTCTCACCCGCCCAAGCGGTCACAAACGGAAAAAGCGAAAGCCAAAACAGAAGATGTAAGTTAGCCCAGAGAACGGCTCCACTTACTTTCTCGGTTGCTTGAAAAAGATGGTGGTGATTGCTCCAGTAAATCCCCAGGTAAATAAAACTCAATACATAACTTAAAAAAGTTGCACCTAGAGGAGCGAGAGAGGCCAGAGTCGCTCCTCCGTGCGGAACTCGGAGTTCCAATACCATGATGGTAATTAAAATTGCCAAAACGCCGTCACTGAATGCTTCTAATCTGCCTTTATGCACTGAGCGTATTCCAAAGTTGAGTAGCGATTCGAATCCAAATCATGACTAAAACAACTGAGCTGAGCAAGAAAGTTAAAAACCGAGAAAACACATGATTCGAAATACAGTGGATGAAACTATGAATTGCTCGAAGGGTGACATAGACCATCGCAAGATTAAAGTAGAGCGCATCAACGGTACCGATCGAATAGATGATTCCCATTGCTACAAAGAAGAGAACCGGCATTTCAAATAGATTTTCAAAGTTATCTGAAGAATTAACCGCACTTTTTGGAAGTTGATCTAACCGGGTTTTGTCTTCTAACTCTTGCGGCGACATTTCATTTTTACGCATCGTAGAGACCCGTTGATAAAACAAGAAGAGCAACACTAGAAAAGTGAGAAGGGCTTGGGCACAAACGGGGAGGAAAATTATTTTTGGGTTCATATTATTTTGCGAGAGGATTTACATTCGCCGGCGCCTCGTTACTAATCGGGTGTGGATTCTTCTTCTTTTTAGGACCGCGCGTGGAATGGGAAACAAAACGCGTTAAAGAATTTGGGTCGCTACAACGAGAAATCAATTGTTGGTAAATCTTTTCGTCGGCCCCTGAAGGGACTCCTTTTTCATAAATTTTGTCTTTCCCATTGCGAGTAAAAACTACGGTTGATACGCGCATAGCAACATCGGTAACTGTCTCGCCTTTTTTACTGCTCTTCGCTTCTGCTGCGACTCTTACCTCCATACAACCTTGAAAATCGGTACTGACCGAGTAAGCTTCATCTTTAAATTGCTCTGCAACGTACAACAAACTATCAAACGAACAAGTTTGATCGATGACCACGTTTAAATTGTTGAATCGTCCTTTTAAGCCCGTTAAAACAACATCCGTTCTACCCTCACCCGCATCGCGAAGCTCTACACTCCCCTTCGAACCTGAAGCCCTACCCGTTTTTCCCACATCAGAAATGGCGCCATCGGTAAAGCCTTCGCTTTTAAGCAGCCTTTGCAGAGTGGGACTATTACTACAATCCGCTTTTGCTAAGGATTGAACCGAAAATAGGACTAAAAGAACTAGTGTTAAACTCTTCATCCGTTAATAATATCCCTCTTTTCGCAAAAAACCACTGTGAAGTGGCGTAACTTTTGCTACGTTCCTACATTATGCCATCGAATCCATATGAAACCCTTGGGGTGAAATCAAACGCATCTCAAGAAGAGATTAAAAATGCGTATCGCAAGCAAGCCAAGCGACTTCATCCCGACTTGAATCCCGGTAACAAACAAGCCGAAGCTAAATTTAAAGAAATTAACGGCGCTTACGAATCCGTTGGTACTGAAGAAGCTCGGGCTAAATATGATCGCGGCGAATCCGATGCTCAGGCACAGGCTCAAGCACATGCACAACAACAGGAGTACGCGCGATCACGCCAAGGACCTTACTACTCTCAAACGCAAAGCGCGGGGGGACAAAGTCGTTACCAACAACCCTTCGAAGGAATGGATGAAGATATCTTTTCGTCCCTCTTCGGACGCGGCGGCGGCGCCTGGAGTGGGGGCGGTCCACAGCGCGCGCAAGACGAGAATTACACCATGACCATCGACTTCAAGGATTCGATCCTTGGAGTTGAAAAAGAAATTTCTCTCCCCACCGGAAAACGACTGAGAGTAAAAATCCCTCCAGGAATCGAATCCGGAAAAAAACTTCGCTTCGCCGCTCAATCTGCCGATGGAAAAGGAAATCTCTACGTTGAGATTCAAGTCACTCCATCTGAAACTTTCACGCGCGTGGGTGACCACCTTGAAATTGAAATTCCTATTTCAATTTCTGAAGCAATTTTAGGCGCAGAAATAAAAGTGCCTACTCTAGATGGTTCCGTCATGCTCAAGATTCCATCGTCAGTAAGTTCTGGCCAAAAACTTCGTGTGGCCGGAAAAGGGGTTCGCGACAAAGGCGACCAGCTGGTGAAAATCAAAATCGTAAGCCCCCCCGCAAAAGAAAACGCAATTGATGATGAATTGAAAGCAAGCGTTGAAGCGTGGAGCAGACGTCATCCTTTTAATCCCCGAGAAACCCGAGGTGCCACATGAGCAATTCACCTCAGTTTTTCACTTACGTTGAAATCTGCAATTGCACGGGCTTACCTAAAGAAACTCTCTACAAATTCATTGAGCGCGAGTGGATTTGTCCTGATGAAACCCAATCTGATCAAAAACGGCTCGACGATCAAGACCTCGCCCGTATTCACCTCATTCTCGATTTACAGCGCGTTTTTGGGGCAAATGATGAGGCGATTCCAGTAATCCTTCACCTTCTTGACCAAATTTATCACCTTCGCAGCAAGATAAAAAAAATCACTGAGAGTTAGGTTGACTCCTGCCCCACCGTCCTTTACTTTTTACCGGGATATTTAATTTATTAACCGGGAGACATCATGATTCGTTTATCTGCTTTATTTATCGCATTATTCACTACAGTTTTACTCGCAACCCCCACTCAAGCTCATGCATTCACGCCAGTCGCGAATACTCGCTTTGTCAATGGCGCCACCGACGGGCCAGTGATTTATTACGGCGGCCCTCTTCTCACTTCAGTGAAAATTTATGCCGTTTTCTGGGGCGCAAAAGTAAACGCTAACACCCAAACAAAAATGGGCGCGTTCTACACTGCACTCACCGACAGCGATTATCTTGATTTTCTAAATCAATATTCAACTCCAACGATCAAGATTGGCCGCGGAACCTATGTGGGTTCAACAGTCATTAAACCTAAAAATGTGGCGAAACACTTGATGCAAGCCGATGTTGAAGCCGAGTTATTGAACCAAATTGATAATGGAACTCTTGCAAAACCTGATGCGAACTCGCTCTATATCATCCATTTTCCTCCAGGCATCGTGATCAACGCGTTTGGCGGCGACTCTTGCCAAACTTGGTGTGGCGATCATGAAGCGATCAAAAACAATCCAAAGTACGGCAACATTGCTTACGCGATGATCCCAGATTTGGGCGGGGCTTGTTCATTTGGATGTTATGCTGATGGAACCCCACTCGGGTCTATGACCATTGTCACTTCTCACGAAATCGCAGAAGCGATCACTGACCCAGTTTCACCCGGCGTGAATGAACCGAATGCATTTCCTGCAGGATGGATCAGTGCAGGCCAAGCCGAAATTGGCGACCTTTGCGTAGGTGGCAAGTCTACGTTGAACACCACGAGCGGCAATTACACCATTCAAAATGAGTGGGATAATTCAAAAAATAATTGCAAGTCTGGCTCATTCAAGAGCGCTAAATAATAACGGCTCTACTCTGCTAAAAGTTAAAAAAAGCTCCTCCACCTGATTCAAGTGGAGGAGCTTTTTTATGAAAACTCTACTGTTTGCAACGAAAGAGTTGCTTGATGGTTGGGCTGTAAGCTTGCGAGAAGAATGATAAATAAATCACTAATATTGCAGCAAAAGCCCCGGCACCAATCCCAGCAGGCGCTAAGAAAAGGTGAAAGAAAAGAATGTGAAGCACTACCGGCGCGAGCATCACGAGCGCTAGCGGTACGAAGGCTCCCACTAGCAATAAGATCCCCGCAATCAATTGGGTCAAAAATACGAATGGAAAAATATAGATACTGGCAGCGAATCCGGCCATCACCGGACCTACGGCATCAGGCATCGGTTGCATTGGGATAAAATGAAGAAATCCATTCAATCCAAAAACGGTAAACATTAGGCCTAATAATAGACGTGAAATACAAGTTAGTTTGTTCATATGAGTTCCCCTTTGATTTAATGCTAACCGAATTGCGGTGAATGTCTACTAATTCGCTCTAATATCAAACCATTACCCGGTTGATTGTGCTTGAGTCCGTTGGGCACTCATAGTAATTCTCTACCATGATTAAATCTTTACTTTGTATTGTATTATTCGCTCTTCCATTTGCAGCCCAGGCTCAAACTTTAGGTCAAGATGATGCCAATCACGTCACCCTGATTCAACTCGATAAATCGACTGATGCAAATGCGCTATCTTGGTTGGGACTCACCCTGGATGATAACCGAAATTTAACCGGCCTTTTTTATCACGCGTCTTCGAACAACTCTGAAAAAGATTTTAGCATCGCTCAACTCGCCAATCCCACCACCGTGGTCAGCGTTCTCATTTTTAGAGTAGTACAAATTTCTTTAAGTGGTAATCAAATCACCGCCTACTTTCACCAAAACGTAAAAACGTCTGATTGGTTTTCAAACAATTTTACGTTTACCTGCGATACCGGATACCAAAATTGCAAAACCGTTGACGATACTACCGGCCAAACGATTACCCACGCCACTATTTTTCAGACTTCAAGCGGTGTAGATCACATTATTACGGAGTAAATAATGAAAAGTGAACTTCTAGAAGTTGCACAGCACCCCGAAGTAAAAAACGCCACGTATGAAAAAGTTCGTGCCGCCTCTATCGCCGACCCAATGAAGTTCCTGGGCGAATGGCAAGCGCTCATCAATGAACAAGCAAGCGAAGGACAAACCGACGCAGTTCTCGCCCTCTTTAATTTAAGAATTAAACAAATCGACAGTTGGGATAAACGTTTGTGTTTATCTCGTCACGATGATGTTTCGTGTGATTTGAATGCCGCACTCGTCAACGGGCACGCAGAGCTAGTAGAGAAGGCGCTTCAGGTAAATTTAGCACCCACCGATTTTCAAGAACTCTTTGAGAATGAAAATGCAGATGCAAGCCTTCGCGAAATCATCGTCACCACTTGGACCATTTTTGACGACGTCGAATGCGACGAATATTTATCTGAAATTGGCTGGAGCAGCAGCTCGGGGAGTTAACTCATGTACGGCATTGATCCTTCGAAATTAAGTCCTCAAGCAATTTCAGAAATTTCTGATCTCATGCGATCGCTCTCACCCGATCAAATCATGAAAATGCAATCCCTCATGCACAATCAAATGGGCGGCTTCAATGTTGCAAAAGAGATGGAGGAGTTTGAAAAATCACTCCCGTCTTCTTTTCGCGAAAAAATGGCTCGCATCATGTACATGGCGAATGGGATTGAGGTTCCGGCGCAGGCGGCGAATGCGGCGGCGGCGGGGACAGCGAATACCACGGCGAGTATGACGGTGCCGGTGGCTCCACTTGAAGCGCCCACGAATGAGAATGAAGCTCGCCTGGTGATTCTTCAATCAGTCGCGCAAGGAATGATATCGCCTCAAGAAGCGCTCAAAGTTCTTTTTCCTTAAGCTTGAACTGGCATCTAGAAACACTTAAGCAAAAGAGCGCGTTTCAGCGGTCCCAACGCGACAACCCCGCTTCCACCGCTGCCCGATGATTGTGGTTTCGGCAAAGGTGCCGCAAATTACCCGCATCATTGCTGCCATTCTTAGCAAAAGCCAAAATATGATCGATCTCAAGCTTATACCGAGACTGACATCGCACTCCGGATTCGTTAGCGACCCATTCGCATTGACCTTTTGAGCGCTTAAAAACTTCTCTTTTTGCGTGAATTGAGATGAACCTGCTGCGAATCGATAATCCATTTAAAGGTTGAGGTTCCTTCGACGCACCGTTAGTAGTGCTCTCCTTTCCCGGGAAAGTGGATTTGCTAGATTCAGAATCGTCACGCTTAACCGAGCTCATTCCCTTTTTCTTCTTTAACTTCTCGTTCAACGCTTCGAGTGCTTCCGTAAAAATTTTCTCAAGCGATTCATCTCCAAAAAGGTTCTTCGTTTCTTCGAGCTTCTGAAATGTGGCATCATCAATCAGAAATTTTAATTCGGTGTACTTTTCAGAGACCTCCTTGATTGATTCTTTCTTAAGAACTTTAACTGGTTCACTCTGACGGCTAAATAATTCCTTCTCTACCTCACGCTTACTTTTGCCTGCACAACTTTCGATCACTTCTTCTTTTTCTTCCTTCGTTAAAGCGCGGTCTCCATGATTCTTTTCTTGATTGAAGAATCGCTGAACTTGGGATGCGACAGTAATATTGAGTTCTCCAGATTTAATTTGTGCTTTGGCCGCAGGCACGCTTCTCATTAATCGAGTTGCATTCACTCGATCTGAGGCCTGCATCTCAGAATATCCCAGCTTTTTAACTAAATAATCAAAGAGGCTAGAATATTCTAATTTGGCATAAAGTCGTCTCGTATCGACGACAGTTAAATATTCTAAGAGATCAAGCGTTGCCGCCTGTTCTTTTTTTGCAGCGATGAAAGTGCGACTCAGAACTTCATCGTCTGCAAGACTATGAATCAAATCTAAATTTAAAAAAGGGCTGTTTTTAATCATGCGAACACGGTAACACGGCTTTTTTATGGCACCTGCTAAGCGATTTAAACGTGCAGAAAACTAAAATTTCTCAAAAATGATTCCTTATATTAATTTGTTTCTTAAATCGAAGCGGGGTTCCTTAAGTGGGGAGTTGATTTGCCTTTGTGCAAATTAAAAAATTGAGGCGAAAATTTTCGTCAAATAAATTCGTAGGAATTCGTAAAAATAATAAATTCGAAAAAATGTTTAAATTAAATTCAGCTTTAATTTTGGAATTTAATTTTTTAAAACCCGTACTCTAGAGGAAAGCAAAATCACCCCCGGAAGCTTAAAATAGCGAAGCCGCCCATGTCATGCTTTTAAAAAATTAACCTCGCGACCCATCCGTCACTTCTGCAGTCTTGGCGTGCTTAGACTTCGCTTTTAAAAAAGCAATAATATCTGCAATGACTTTGTTAAGTTTTGGCACTCCAGGATTCATCGCTGGCATTTGCGAAACCGGATTAATTTTGTGTGGGTCACGAATCCAATTTGCAAGCCACTCGTCGCTTCTGTTTTCGATTACTGGCGTGGGTAAAATCAGATCCATCGCCTTAGTCCCACCTTCGCCTTCAATTTTATGACAAGTAATACAAAACTCGCGAAAATAAGCGAATCCGCGCTTCACTGATGTAGAAGCTCTTTCGCCGGGATCCATTTTTGGAAAGCGTTCGGAAAATTGAATGAGATCAAACGTGGTTAATTGGTACGGCCAATCGTGCGGACCCATTGCCTTGATATAAGGATCGTGAAGATTGTCCCAAATTAAATAAAACGGTGCGAGGGTTACCTTCTGACCGCCTTCATTTTTATTTTCAACCGAAAAATCTGCAACGTCATCTCGCTTAAAAACTAAATAGGCTTTGTGTTGACCAAAACGAGAAACCGGAATCGACGGCTGATACCCATCGGTACAAGTAAATAAAATATCCTGCGCAGACTTCCACTTCTTCCCGTATACCGCTTTCAGAAGATCGGTAACTGCCCAACCTTGGTACACGCGCTGACTTTGATCATGTGGCTCAATCACTTTCACTTCTTTTGAGTGAACAAGGCTTTCAATTTCTGCAATCTCAAGCTTCCTCACCAATTTACCGTGATCCTTAAACTCTAGCGACTGCGCGTGAGCGGCGGGCGAGAGGATCACGAGAAAGAAAAATCCAAATAATTTAAACGGCATAGTTTAAAGTACCATAACAGCGTCTTTTCACAACTTTACCTATAATATCAATACGCCTAAAGTTTGACGCTTCTGAGGCCGATAAGGGCATATGGCAGTGTCATTGATTCAGCTTCTGCAGAGTATGGTGAAAAACGGAGGTTCAGACCTTCACGTTGCCTCTGCGTCTTCACCCATGATTCGCGTTCGCGGAGACATGGTAAAGGTGGGCGTTCCCCCACTTACTCAAAATGAAGTCATGGGCATGATTGACCAAATTATTGATGATCACCAGAAGATGGATTTTGCTAAAGAGAAATCCCTCGATTTTTCTTTTAAAGCCAGTGGAGTGGGTATTTTTCGGGTAAACGTTTTCATGCAACGAAATGGCCCATCAATAGTGATGCGCGTTCTCACCGAAAACCCGCCAACACTTGAAGATTTAAAACTTCCAGAAATCTGTCGCCGAGTTTGTTCTTATGCAAACGGATTGGTTCTCGTGACTGGCCCTACCGGTTCGGGTAAATCCACCACCCTCGCTGCGATGTTGAACTATATTAATACGAGCACCGCAGGTCACATTCTCACCCTCGAAGACCCAATCGAATTTCAACACGAAAGCAAAATGGGAATGGTGAATCAGCGCGCACTCGGCCTCCACTTTACTGATTTCGGTTCAGCAATGAAAGCTGCACTTCGGGAAGACCCCGATGTAATTTTGGTGGGTGAAATGCGAGACCCGGTAACGGTTGCACTTGCACTCAAAGCCGCAGAAACGGGTCATTTGGTTTTTTCTACCCTTCACACGAACTCAGCTGCAAAAACGATTGATCGCATTATTAATACTTTTCCATCAGAAGAGCAAACTCAAGTGCGTGGAATGCTCGCCGAGAGTTTGAAAGCGGTCATCGCACAAAAATTAGTTCCGAGCGCAGACAAAAAACGTCGCATTTGTTTTCAAGATATTTTTATTAATAACAATGCTGCTGCAAACCTCATTCGCGAGGGAAAAACTTTTCAACTCACTACTGTGATGCAAACCGGTCGTGCCGAAGGCATGCAACTCATGGATGCCGAGCTCCTCGCCGCTGTTAAAAAAGGCGATGTGACAGGAGAAGATGCGTGGGAGTTTGCGAATGAAAAATCAATGTTTGCGCAATGGGGGCCAAAAAGAGAGGGTTCGACTGGGACGATTCCGAATCCGGGAGCTCCAGGAACCCCAGGACAAACTCCTACACCGGGTACACCTGGTGCGCCCACTCCGGGTGGCACTCAATCCTTCACCTCACCGCCGATTGGATCTGCGGGTGGCACGAGCACGATTAAAAAAGCTGGATAGGTACAAAACTCGACCAAGTAACTAAGATAGTCGCTTCAGAATGGAATTTTAATCGAAGATTTCTGTAGGTCTTCCAATATCGATGTTGAAGTTTTGAATGCCAAGAAAAACATCACCAATTTTCCAATTCTTGTTCACTTGAAACGTACCGAGGATCTTCTTGGTATCTGCGTCTCGAATTCGGATAGTTACATTGACAGCAACATCATTAGAAAAATCAAACTCGCCTTCGCTAAGTGTACTGCTTTTCTTGCAAAGACCATTTTTAGCTGGTGCTGTTAACGCAATTTCATCAAAACTCAGAGTCTTTCCCCGATAAGCCTGAATGTTATCGATTACGTTTAATCCAAGTTCAGAAGACATGGAAATAATGGTGCCAACATTTCCATGATAATTCTGAAAGTTTATAGATTTATCAGTGAGGAAATATTTTTTAGTTAAATCTTCTGTATTCATAATATCGGCAATGGCAAAGGCAGCAGGAGGATAGAGTGCTTCTCCCGAGTCGGAATTGGCGTTCGCCTCAATATGTAAACTCACCTCGACGCTGCGTGTTTCCTTAGGCAATCGAAAGAACTGATATGTCTTGTCGCCAAAAAGAACTTCAAGTGTTCTCTCCGTCGTGCCGTTCGAACCGCCAAAGAGGTATCCGACAACTTTTCGAGTTCTGCGTGAGTCGGTTGCAGAAAGGACATTCCGGTCAGCCCGATAAATTGCTTCGTGAAATAACAAAGCGGTTCGATCCGTATTGCTGAAATGCACTTGATCATCAAAAATTTCGGAACTGAAAATGATGCTTCCATCATCCCGGTAGTTTACCACTTGTTCATATTTTAATTTGCTTCCAACGGAGCAATACTCCGACTCTTCGGGTTCAATTGAATAGAGTGCGTCTTTAACTACGGTCACGGACGCAGCGGTTTCTACCTTTCCTTTTAATAAAAGATTCATGATATCGTCGATCGCATCAGACAGTTTACCTGCAACCGTATTATCAAGTTTGCTCAAAACATCGTTGCGTTGCTGCGAAAGGGTTGCGTTTGATCTTGTAATTTTGAGAGCGATAGTTGGATCGTGTTCGGCTTCCCACAAGTCCACCAGTTCTGCTCGGGTTACTTTCGCTTTCGAGTCGCGACAAACCCAGGCTCCACCACCATTGCCAGCACCATTCCCGCTTGCAAATACAGAGGAACTCGCAAGCATTGTCATTCCAATTAAAACCAATTTTTTTGTTTTCATTTTTCTAATCTCCTATTGTTAATTATTTATTGTTCTATTTTTGGTTTTGAGCGGGTGGAATAACGGTTCCACCAGGTTGTTGTTCAACCGCTAGGGCATTAGAGTTAGCATCACCCTGTGACAAGACCACTAAGCCATATGCGATATTCTTGCAAGGTGTAGAAAAGAGAAAACCCGATTCAGGCGGATAAGGTAAATGGCATCTATAATCACCGGCAAGATAGAATTGATCATAGGTTTCTCCTCCAAATTTATACTCCGTGTTTAAAACCGCGTGAATTACTTCTTGGAAGGTAAGTTGTTTTTGGATCAGTACCGACACAATGTTTCGGACTCCGGTCGTATCTTTGACAATCCCGTTATTTATCGTGAGTGCCCTGAAATTTGTTTGCGCCCAATGCAGGATGGTTTCGTGCTGGAAAAGCAGATTCCTGCTTTGATTCGAATGAGTTGGATGCTCGAATAATCGGTTATCAAACTCCAGCAGCGTAGAGTCCCCTTTCGGAGACTGTTTAATTGCCGTGGCGATCACGCATTTTTTTGGATCAAGGTAATGCGAATCACCGACGTCATAAACCAGATCAATTCCTCCAGAATTATAATACCGCTTATCAGAGGATTCCAGAGCCGCAAACTCGCTGTTAATGATTTCAGAAAGCGCTGGAACGACGGATTGAAAACGATTGCTGATTCGCTTAACATATTCTTGTGGCGATTCCGTATCGGTAGACAAAAACAAATTCTGATCTGGATCGGTCGAATTGTATTTCGATCTTGCATCGAGCAAGTCAAGGGCAGTGACCGACACAATATGAGCAATTTGATCATCAGAAATCTGCTCGTGATTCGCGTGGATATCTTTGATGATCTGCTTACTATCGAAGCAAACACCGACGTTTCCTCCATTACCAGCGCCGTTCACTGACTCTCAAACAAGTTCCGCCGCTCGCTTTGGGACTTGGTCTCAACAGCGATGAACGCGTTTATTTTCAAACCCTGATTCAACTCGACAACGCGCACACCGATGAAGAGAAAAATCTCGTAAAGCTTTGGCTGAACGATTTGAATCCAAAGCGCGAGTACCGAATTGTTGAGGTTGAGCATTACCACCTCATCGCCGACTGGGTTCATATGGCGATCCTTACTCTCGCAAAAATTAAGGGCGCAAAAATCACGCCCGAAAATATTTATGAGCTGATTCATAAAAAAGTTCCACAACCTCAAATCCGTGAAGCGATCGAACGCCTTTTGGATCTTGGTTTTCTGAAAGAGGAAGCCGGAACTCTGGTTCCCACCCAGGACAGCGTGCGAACGAAGGATGATCTATCGAGTAAGGGTGCACGTGAGTATCATCGCCAGGTCGCAAGGCTTGCGATCGAGGCGACCGAAGAACAAGATCCATCAATC
>Ga0207032_1215_pt2 | contig 12792 bp, 13 predicted proteins | sample Alteio_BWMinCont_38_FD_153308 | JGI IMG/M metagenome (GOLD analysis project Ga0207032, IMG submission 153308) | Enriched cells from forest soil in Barre Woods Harvard Forest LTER site, Petersham, Massachusetts, United States -... | ecosystem: Environmental > Terrestrial > Soil > Temperate forest >... | reverse complement strand
GGTGCTAAGTTGTTGCTGACTACCGATTCAGGTCCGGCGCATTTGGCAAATAGTGTGGGCATACCTGTTATTGCTTTGTTTGGTGCAGGTAATGAAAACAATACCGGGCCATACAATAAAGCTAACCTGGCAGTAATACGTGCAGGCAAATTAAATTGTGAGCCCTGTGTAAGAAATACCTGCGAATTATATGGCATACCGAAGTGCATGCAATTCCTGGACGAGATAGAAATTATTAATACGTTAAGCTTATATTTAAAAGATGCTTAGAGACGAAGTTGCCAAAGCTTTTAAAGTCATACAGGAAGGAGGGATCATCCTCTATCCTACCGATACCATTTGGGGTATCGGCTGCGACGCAACGAATACCGAAGCGGTTAAAAAGATCTACCGACTAAAACAACGAGACGAAGCAAAAAGCATGATCATTTTACTGGATACCGATAATAAACTGCAAAGCTATGTAAGTGAGGTACCCGAAATAGCGTATGACCTAATACAATATGCCGAAAACCCTTTAACCCTGGTTATGCCAGGCGCAAAAAACATCTCACCTGCCTTAATCAATATCGATGGCAGTATAGGTATACGGGTTACCAGTAACCCGTTTTGCGAGCAATTGATACAACGCATGCGTAAGCCGCTGGTATCTACATCAGCCAATATCAGTGGGAAACCGTCGCCGCAATATTTCTCTCAAATTGAACCAGAAATAATAGATAGTGTTGACTATGTGGTTGATATCGACCAGCATAGCATGGAAATAAAAAACCCGTCAACCATTATGCGCCTTGACCCCAGCGGCCGGTTTGAGTTTATACGCCGGTAGTTTATTTTCAGAATTAAGGGGCAAGATTCAAGAATCAAGATTAGCTTTGCAAAATAATGAAGGAGCATTTAAACCATCGCATATTTTCTGTTATATCAAAACTTGCTGCCGACCACGGCTTGCAGGTTTATGCTATAGGCGGCTTCGTACGCGATATTTTTTTAAACCGCCCATCAAAAGATATTGATATTGTAGTAATTGGCAACGGTATTGATTTTGCCGAAGCGGTGGCTAAACAACTAAAGGTTAAAGTGGCTGTATTTAAAAACTTTGGCACCGCGTCGCTTAAATACCAGGACCTGGAAATTGAGTTTGTTGGCGCACGTAAAGAATCATACCGCCTGGATTCGCGTAAGCCTATTGTGGAAAATGGCACTTTAGAGGATGACCAGAAACGCAGGGATTTTACCATTAATGCATTAGCAATATCCCTACACCCGGATACCTTTGGAGAGCTACTTGATCCGTTTGGCGGAATAAAGGACCTGGAACAAAAACTAATTAGGACACCCCTTAACCCGGTTGAAACTTTTTCGGATGATCCGCTGCGTATGCTTCGCGCTATTCGCTTTGCTACACAATTGAATTTTAAAATTGATCAGTTGGCCGTTGATGCGATAAAAAATAATGTGGATAGGATCCGGATTATTTCGCAGGAACGTATTACCGATGAATTGAATAAGATCATCCTGTCGCCAAAACCTTCTATCGGTTTCAACTATTTGTTTGATACCGGGCTACTACATAAGATATTCCCGCAAATGGCCGACCTATATGGCGTTGACTATATTGACGGTAAAGGCCATAAGGATAATTTTTACCATACCTTACAGGTTTTAGATAATATTTGCGAAACTACTGACGACCTGTGGCTACGCTGGGCCGCCATATTACATGACATAGCCAAACCTGCCACCAAACGCTTTGAAGCGGGCCATGGCTGGACATTTCACGGGCACGAGGACAGGGGAGCACGCATGGTTCCTAAAATATTCGCCCAGTTAAAATTGCCGCTTAACGAAAAAATGAAACAGGTGCAAAAACTGGTGCTTTTGCATTTGCGGCCCATTGTACTTTCCCAGTCAATCGTTACCGATTCGGCAGTTCGCAGGTTATTATTTGAAGCGGGGGATGATATTGAAGGATTGATGCTGTTGTGTAAAGCGGACATTACCACCAAAAATGAATATAAGGTTAAAAAGTACCGGCAAAATTTTGAACTGGTTCAGCAAAAATTAAAAGATGTTGAGGAACGTGACAGTATTCGCAACTGGCAGCCGCCCATATCCGGAACTGACATTATGCACTTATTTGGCATAAAAGAAGGTCGTGAGGTGGGCATTATTAAGAACCAGATACGCGAAGCCATACTGGAAGGCGACATTCCCAACTCGCGCGAAGCGGCAATTAACTTCACAATTATTAAGGGCGAAGAAATTGGCTTAAAAGTTGTGGCAAACACAAATTAAATTAAAACATTATTTTTACAAAAAATCACTCTAGAACAAATGGCACTATACAGATTCAGGGTTACCTTTGAAGATTATGATGATGTAACAAGAGAGATCGATATTAAATCGAATCAAAACTTTGAGGATCTTCACAAGGCAATTCATCAATCAACAGGTTATAACCCGGAATTTCCGTCTTCATTCTACATCAGTAATGATCAATGGATAAAAGGTGAAGAAATTACTTACCTGCCCAATCAAAAACGTATCGATCGTGGTGTATCATTAATGGATAAGGTAAAACTGAGCAGCTTTATTGATGATCCGCATCAAAAATTTTATTATACTTTTAATTTTGACCGCCCATTTGATTTTCATGTGGAGTTAATGAAAATTATATTAGATGAAACGTCGGGAGTGATATATCCAACCGTTGTAAAATCAGTAGGCGAAGCGCCAAGACAGTTTATAATAGGAGCAAATCCAACCATTATACCTGAAGATGATGATTTTGATTTCCTTAATGAAGTAGCTTTTAACCCGGAAGATGCAGAAGATTTTTCAGAAGTTACTGACACCGGCGAAGAACATGTAGAGAAAGGAGAAGAAAGTGAGGATGAAGAGGATGAATTTGGAAATGAATTCTCAGATGACGAGGGTTTCGAGGATGACAGCAAGCTGCATGATGATTATTAATTAGTTCATGGCTGAGGGTTCATAGTTTATAGCTACTGAAACTTTTTGATACGTATAAATGCCATGAACTATCATCCATGAACCATGAACTCCTCACATAAAACACTTATTGTAATAGCAGGCCCTACCGCTATCGGAAAAACTGCCGCGGCCATTCAATTGGCCCGCCGCTTTAAAACGGTAATCATTTCGGCCGATTCAAGGCAGTTTTACCGGGAAATGTCCATCGGTACGGCTAAACCAACAATCGAAGAGCTGGCAACTGCCCGGCACCACTTTATTAATTCGCATGCTGTTACCGAATCTTTTACTGTAGCTGATTTTGAAAAGCAAAGTCTTGAATTGCTTGATGAACTTTTTAAAACAAAGGATAGCGTAATATTAGTTGGAGGTTCGGGCCTATATATAAAAGCAATCTGCGAGGGATTTGATAATATTCCTTCGGTAGCACCCGAAATAAGAGAAAAACTTAACAGCGGGTTTGCAGAAAAAGGCATCACTTATCTGCAGGAAAAATTAAGGGTGGTTGATCCGGAGTATTATAAACAGGTTGACATTCAAAATCCGCAACGTGTGATAAGGGCGCTGGAGATATTTGAAGGCACCGGCAAGCCTTTTTCTTCTTATCGTTTGGCCGGTATAAATACACGGCCTTTCAATATCATAAAAATAGGACTAAACCTGCCCAGGGATGTTTTATATGAACGCATTAACCAGCGCGTAGATAACATGATGCAGCAGGGATTGGAAGATGAGGTTAAGTCTTTATTGCCCTATCGCCACCTGAATGCTTTAAATACCGTAGGTTATAGCGAGTTGTTTGACTATTTTGATGGTAATAGTGATTTGAGTTCGGCGATCGAATCCATTAAACAAAATACCCGCAGGTTTGCTAAAAGGCAGCTAACCTGGTTCAGAAAAGACAAGGATATCAACTGGTTTGAAGTCGATGATTCATTGGAAGAAAGACTTTCAGCTTTTTTACTTGATCAGCCTTAACAAATATTGGCCGTACCCGCTTTTAATATATTTTTCGGCTATTGATCTTAGTTGCAATTTATTTATAAAGCCCATGCGATAAGCAATCTCTTCAATACAGCCTATCTTGGTATCCTGGCGTTTTTCAATTACCCGTACAAATTCGCTCGCATCACTTAATGAATCAAACGTGCCTGTGTCCAGCCACGCAGTTCCCCTATCCATAACACCAACCTGCAAAGTGCCCATTTCCAGGTAATATTTATTTACATCTGTAATTTCATACTCTCCGCGTGGAGAGGGCTTCAAATTTTTTGCGATCTCAATAACGGCATTATCATAAAAGTATAGCCCGGGTACAGCAAAATGTGATTTAGGATGAGCCGGTTTTTCTTCGATAGACATTGCTTTAAAGTTTTCGTCAAATTCCACTACGCCATAACGCTCAGGGTCGGCAACAGGATAAGCAAAAATAGCTGCACCTTCTACCTTATTAAAGCTTTGAATAAGTGTACTGAAGCCGCTTCCATAAAATATATTATCGCCTAATATTAATGCAACCTTTTCATCGCCAATAAATTTTTCGCCTATTACAAATGCCTGTGCCAGGCCGTTTGCTTTTTCCTGTATTGCGTATTCGAAATTACAGCCTAACTCTTTACCATCTCCCAATAAGCGTTTAAAGCTTGCATTATCTTCAGGGGTAGTAATGATCAGTATATCTTTTATATCAGCCAACATCAATACCGATAATGGGTAATAGATCATCGGCTTATCATAAATTGGCATTAACTGTTTGCTGATCGCCCTGGTTATTGGGTAAAGTCGTGTTCCCGAACCTCCAGCTAAAATTATTCCTTTCATATCAATTTGATTATGCTTGTAGTTTGGCGATACAAATTTTTAAACTATCGCGCCAGTAAGGTATTTCCATATCAAACTCTTTTTTTATTTTACTCTTATCCATTACCGAATAGGCAGGACGAATTGCCCTGGTCACATATTCAGATGTTTTAACGGGAACTACCTTTACTTTTGTTTCCGAAATATCAAAAATTGCACGCGCAAAATCGTACCACGAAGTTATCCCCTCATTACTATAATGATAAATACCATAGGCCGCGCTTTGGTTTTCGATAATTTGAATAATACAGGAAGCTAAGTCAATAGCATAAGTCGGTGTACCTGTTTGATCGGCTATGATTTTAAGTTCATCCCTTTCGGCGCCCAGCTTAAGCATCGTTTTAACAAAATTGTTGGCGTATTCTGAATAGAGCCAACCGGTACGGATAATAAAATATTTCTCCAATAAGTCTTCAACAACTTTTTCTCCATCCAATTTGGTTTGACCATAGACATTTACAGGCTCGGTAATATCCGTTTCTACCCGTGGTGTAGGTTGATCGCCTTTAAATACAAAATCTGTAGATACATGAATTAAGGTTGAATTATATGCTGCACAAAGATGGCTTATATTTTCAACACCGGTTTTATTTACTTTTAAAGCAATTTCGACATCATCCTCGGCTTTATCAACTGCAGTATAGGCTGCACAATTAATGATATAGGACGGTTTATACTTTTCGAAGATTTTAGTAAGCGCATCATTGTCCAGTATATTAGCTTCGCCTTCCAACGGAAAATAAACAGAATTAATTCCTTTATTATCAACCGTCATCTTTAAACATTGACCCAATTGCCCCGAGGCTCCAAAAACTATACTATTTATCATTAGCCAGGTTTAGCGTAGTAAGTACATTAAATTTTTAAAACAAAGTACGGTAATTAAAAGGCATTCTTATCGCCTTTTACAAAATTCCATATCGTAAGAAAAATAAGTTTAAGATCAAGTAAAAACGACCAGTTCTCCAAATACCAAACATCGGCTTCAACCCGTTTAAGCATATCTTCAGTTGTTTTTGTTTCACCTCTTAATCCACTAACCTGGGCATATCCAGTGATGCCGGGTTTAAGGAAATGGCGTACCATAAATTTATCAATAAGCTGCGAATATTGCCTGGTATGACTAAGCATATGTGGCCTTGGGCCAACCACTGACATGCTACCCATCAGCACATTAAAAAACTGGGGTAATTCATCCAAACTAGTTTTTCTTAAATAAGCGCCTATTTTAGTTACACGGCTATCGTTTCGGGTTGCTTGCTTTTTATGAGATTCGTCATTTAGCCGCATACTTCTGAACTTATAAAATTTAAAGGGTTTATTATCCCGTCCCGATCTCATTTGAACGAAAAAAACAGGTCCTTTTGACCCCGATTTTATTAAAATGGCCAGAATGGGAAAAAGCCAGCTAAAAACAAATATTATAACAAACAAGGAAAATACAAAATCAAACAATCGCTTTACAAACCGGTTAAGCATATTTTCAAGCGGTTCAGGTCGTACCGATATTACAGGTATATGTCCAAAATTTTCTACATAGGTTGGTCTTTTGGCGAAGTCAAAATATTCGGGTACAAACTTAAACCTGATCAAATTCTTATCCGCCTCAAGCATAAGCTTTCCAATTTTACCTGAGTCTGAATTGGGCAGGGTACAAAATATTTCATCGATTTTATTTGTTGTAACATACTTTATGCACTCGTCTGTAGAACCCATATAAGCACTTTTATCCTTGACTGAGTTTGGATCGTCATCAAAAACCCCCATCAATTTATATCCCAGTTCAGGGTTACTGCCAAAAAAACTATATAAATCCTGGCCTATTCGTCCACCTCCAATTATAACAAAAGTACGTACGTCCATTAAAGAGGCTCGCTCGCTTTTGCGGATACTAAGGAAAATAAGTTTCCATAAGCTGAGGAAAAAACCAAATATCGCCAATGAATAAAATAAATACTCGCGGGTTATTGTATAGGCTTTGGTGCCAATTAATATAATTATGGTAAAACTAATGAAACTTATAAAAAGCAGATAGGTTTGTATAACGCCGCGATATGTTTTTATGGAATCTTTAGTTAAAACATTCTCATATAGGCCGGTAATATTAGCCGCTAAGAGCCATATAAGGTTAAAAACTAATACAAATGGTAAATAGTGGTTGTCGGCCCAAAACAGAAACGAATTATCAACGATAAAGTAGGCAAGGATCATGCTTATATTTAATATGACATAATCTATGGTAAGGTTAATCGCCTTTATAAAAGTAGTATATCTATGAATCATTCAGAAAATTATGTAAACAAGAGACGTTATTATTCCAATAATTAACAACGCTATTTTTACAGTTCCATATGTACCGTAAAAATATGCTAAATTATATTATTTATCAGCGTAATTTGGGAACGGCTATCATGATCATTTATTCAATTTCTTATCTCGTTGTTAAATTTATAAAATGATAAATAATTCGACCGGTGCTATTTAACCAGCCAATAATTTATTATTTGCGTAAAAACTGTTTATTTCTTTTAACGTAGCAGTTGCGCTTCCAACTTTAGCCACCACAACCGCTGCTGCATGATTTGCGAAATCACATGCCTCAATCAGGCTTAAATTATTTAATAAAGCAAAAGCTATAGCTGCAACAACTGTATCTCCGGCTCCGGTTACGTCAAATATATCTATAGCTTTTGTGGGTATTTTTAACAGCTTACCCTGGTTAAACACAGCCATTCCTTCTTCAGAAAGGGTAATAATAACGGTTTTACAGTTTGTTGTTTCAACTATCTTTTCACAAGCTTCGGTTAACGTTTTATCATCAATAATTTTAATACCCGTAGCAATGGATGCCTCTTTTCTATTTGGTTTAATAATATCCGCATTAATGTATTTGGCAAGCTCAGGGTCTTTTGAATCAACTATTGTTATTATCTTATTTTCTCTGCAAATATTAATAATTGAGCTTATAACACTTCCGCTTAAAACTCCCTTACAGTAATCAGAAATAATTAAAATTTTTATTTTATTGATTTGGCTTTTTAGCGTATCCAGCATCTGGCTGGCAATATCATTGTCAATATAATGCCGGGTTTCTTTATCCAGCCTTAATAATTGATGTTTATTAGAAACGACGCGGGTTTTTATGGTGGTTGATCTTGTGCCATCAACCACTATTTTTTGATCTGCTATTTTTAATTCCCTTAACGCTTTTGCAATTACTTCCGAGCCCGAATCCTGCCCGCATACACTTATTATTCCTGTATTCACCTCAAAAGCGACCAGGTTTTTAGCAACATTTCCGGCCCCTCCCAGAGTATGCTCTTCTTTTTGAACATCTACAATTTGTACAGGAGCCTCTGGCGATATCCTTTCGCAATTGCCGTATATGTAATGATCAATCATTATATCTCCTATAACATATACACAATCACTACTTAGACTTTCAAAATTATACATTTTATACTTATATATGGTATTCAGCGCAATTTACCAACTATAATTTTCAGTTTGTAAAATGGTATTGACAACGGGTTTGATGGTGAAAACATATACCAATAATTGACAGATAAGCCAACAAACAAATATACAATACTAAATAGCTGGAACAAGACTTTAGGAATTACTTTTACTTAAAAAATCATTGTAGGCTAAGGCAATTCCCTCACTTAATTCAATTTTATGTTTCCAGCCCTTGCTATGCAATTTCGTTACATCCATTAATTTTCTCGGCGTTCCGTCGGGCTTAGAAGTATCAAAATTAATTTCTCCGTCATATCCAACTATAGTTTTTATAAGTAAGGCCAGTTCTTTTATAGATAGATCTTCGCCTGTACCAATATTAACCAATCCGGCTTCATTATAATTTTCCATTAAGTAATAACAAGCCTCGGCCAGGTCATCAGCAAATAAAAACTCGCGCTTTGGCGAACCGGTGCCCCAAATAGTAACGCTGGCTGCTCCTTGAATTTTCGCTTCATGAAATCTGCGGATAAGCGCAGGCAATACATGCGAATTTTGAGGGTGATAATTATCATTATAGCCGTAAAGATTGGTAGGCATTACAGATATATAATTACATCCATACTGATCCCGATAGGCATCACACATCTTTATCCCTGCTATTTTAGCAATGGCGTAAGGTTCGTTAGTCGGCTCTAATAACCCGGTTAGCAAATACTCTTCTTTTAGCGGCTGGGGAGCCATTTTGGGATAAATACAGCTTGAACCTAAAAACATTAACTTTTTTACGCCGCTTAAATAAGAAGAGTGAATTATATTATTTTGAATTTGCAGGTTTTCATACAAAAAATCTGCACGATAAGTATTGTTTGCGACAATACCCCCTACTTTGGCAGCAGCTAAAAAAACATAATCAGGTTTTTCCTTTTCAAAAAAATCGGCAACGTTTTGTTGATTACGCAAATCCAGTTCTGACGAAGTACGTACAACAAAATTTGTATACCCTTCTCTTTGCAATTTACGATGGATAGCCGAGCCCACCATGCCGCGATGACCGGCTATATATATTTTTGCATTTTTATCCATTATTGACTTAAGCTATTTATTCCGGATGATTTAAGTTTAATGTTTTATTGATCCCGGTAAAGATACAATTCATAAAAATATTAGCGGCAAGACCTGCTATTAATTAAAAACTTTAGTTAGAAAATCGTTCATCACATTGTCTATATTTAGATATTTAACCGCATAATTACGCGCATTTTGTTTTTTTATCTCCAAACATTTATCCGGTTTTATTTCGCGTATCAAATTTGATAAAGCTTCGTGATTTTCCGGCTCTATGGTAAAGCCCAGATCGTACTCATTTATTAAATTATATACAGAAGTACCCGGCGACGAGGTAGCGATACAAACGCCACCTATCGCAAAAATTGTTGTTAACTTAGATGGCATCACCAGATCACTAACATTATTTTTTTGCATTATGAGATGATAATCTGCCATGTTTAAAAACGCATTAAATAATTCCTTCTCCTGAACCGGTAAAAAATCCACATTTGTTAAATTCATGCTTTCAGCAAGTTGGATCAGGCTTTCTTTATATGGACCCGACCCGCAGATAAGGAATTTTATTTTATCGTTATTTAAAAAATCCTGCGCTGTTAAAAGAATAGTTTCCAGCCCTTGTTTTTCACCTATCGCTCCTGAGTATAAAAATACAATATCATCTTCTTTATAGCCCCAGATGGTTTTAAGCCTACTATCGGATGGAATAGATGAAAAATGATCAGTATTTACCCAGTTCGGAAAAAGGAATACGTCTTTATCAATTTTTGTTTTTATTTTATTAATAATGCCTTCCGAAACACCGCTCACATAATCAGCTTTGGTCATTATGTTTTTCTCAATTCTATAAATATGTTTAAAAAGGCCTTTATTGGATAACATATTTAAGTTCTGCGCGGCTTCAATTTGAAGGTCCTGTATATGATACAGTAATTTGGCGCCGCTGGATTTTTTCAGCATTAGCCCCAGGTACGCTAAATGAAATGGTGGGGCTACAGTGATGATGAGGTCAAATTTTTCCCTCCTGGCAATAAGCTGAAGCACTTTCCAAAACATGGATGTCCAAAACGACATATCCTGAATTACTCTTCTTTTTTTGCCAGGGTTAACCGGAACATAAGAAGGGCAACGGTAAATTGTTATTGAATTAGCATCTTTGTTATAATTAATAACTTCTTTTTTATACCATCGGTTTTTGTAAGGTGCTTGTACCTTCCAATATGGATAATATGGAAAAGTGGTTATTACGGTGCAATTGTGACCCTTTTTGGCTAACCAATCCATCATTTCGCCATTAACCTTGCCTATACCTGTAGGTTCGGGCGCATAGTTATGGCTGATAAGTAGAATTCTTTTGGTATTAGGGTATTCTTTAGAACTCAACTATATAATTTTTTAATACGTGTAAGCAAAACTGATTTTCAATGTATTGTTTGACTAGTTGTTTGTTATCTTACTTAAAGATTCTTCTCCGATTCGAGTTTATTCAAAATATTTACATTAGTTTTTAGGGGTAGATGCGTGTGTACATAGTCTCTTAACCATATCATTAATTAATACATTTTGAGGGGAACGCTGTTTATTTTTGTGTAAAGTTTATCCAGCAATAATAAACATTTAAGTTTCACTGTAAGAACTTGGTTAAAATTTATCCATTTTTTTGGAGCTGTAAAGCAACAGCCGTAATGTATATATCTTTTCATTAATGTGTTCTGGTAAGCCGATAAAAACAGGCATTTAATCCAAAGTTTAGTGGGAAAATTTAAAGATTTACAATCTAATCAAATCAAGGGCACACTATATATAGCTAATAAAACAAAATAGACAATACAACATTATGAAAATTGGAACTGACAATATTAGGATTTCCTTTTTCATTTTGCAATTGAAAATCGCAGTTATTTTGTATCATTTAAATTACGAATCAATTCTTTTGTTTTTAGCACAATAAAATATTCGTATATCGCCTGTAATGTTGCATAGGTTAAACCTGCTTTCCCATCTAAAAATGATCTGCGCCAAAAAACCATATATATCCATTTTATTACTGGCCGGCCCGGCATTTTATAAAATAGCCCCTTTTGATGATAGCGACGTTCACTAAAATTCTTATTAAATAATGCTTTTGATAAGGAAAACTCAGTTCCTTTTCCGATGTCTTCCAGGCGCATTATTGCTTCTAAATCCGCATAATTCAAATGTCTCGATATCCAGTATTTGAATCCTTTACTAAATGGATAGTGATCAAGATAGCCCGTTAGCGTCTCAACCACTCCATCCACAACAGAAACAGGATTAACTAATCTTTCGTATCGCATTTTTTCTGGCTTGAACAGCCGCAAATAATACGGCGATACTTGCGCATGTTTTAACCAGGTGCCGTCCCAGGCAAAGTCTCTTCGTTGTATTTTAAAAGCTGCAGCTTTAGTGCTATTTAAATCTATTTTCGCTAAGCTATCATATAGCCCTTCAGAAACTCTTTCATCGGCATCTATATATAGAACCCATGGATACTTAAATAATATATTTGCTAAGCCCCAGTTTTGATGCGCAGACCAATTATCAAATTTTCGTTGTGTAATTATCGCACCAGCTCGCTTAGCTATATTAACCGTATCATCATCGCTGTATGAATCAAAAACATGAACATCGTCACACCACGCCACTGATTTCAAACAATTTGTGATATCTTGTTCTTCATTTTTCGTAAGTATAAGTATCGAAACCATACAACGTTATGATAATTATTTTATATCTGTATTAAACGCACAAAATTTCACTTTTAATTATTAAATGCTATCTAATGGTTTATTTAACTTTCTTATTTTAATAGGTTTACAAGGATGGCCTGCACAAACCATCCATTCGGGCATATTTTTAGTTACTAGTGATTTTGCCCCAATTACACTACCGTTGCCAATAATAACACCGGGTAGTATACATGTTCCTGCTGCGATCCAGCATTCACTACCAATAATAATCTTATCCCAAATTAGGGGCATATACGGGTTCTCATATTCGTGACTACCAGTACATAAATATGAATATTGCGAAATAACTGTCATTGTGCCTATTGTTACCATGCCATAATTATAAATCTCAACATATCGCCCGATGGCTACAAAATTTTCAATATTAAGATTCCAGGGTATCCAAATTTTTACTCCATGATCAATTAAGCATTTTTTTCCAATTTTGGCACCAAAGATGCGTAATAAGACAATTCTTATATCGCTTAATTGGCGTGGCAAAAGCGTTGCCAATGACCAGCATAAATTCCAAGTTATTCTGATGGCTTTTTCCTTAATTGAAAAGACACTTGTACTTTTGGTTAGATCGATAGTTGTCATGACTAAAAAGATTTTTGAACATCTCCATGTAATACTTTTCTATAAAGTATTTTAAAGG
>Ga0207032_1224_pt1 | contig 12943 bp, 9 predicted proteins | sample Alteio_BWMinCont_38_FD_153308 | JGI IMG/M metagenome (GOLD analysis project Ga0207032, IMG submission 153308) | Enriched cells from forest soil in Barre Woods Harvard Forest LTER site, Petersham, Massachusetts, United States -... | ecosystem: Environmental > Terrestrial > Soil > Temperate forest >... | reverse complement strand
AAATCATGCACCAGCCAATTTCCAAATTCTCAAATTTCCAAATTCAGAAATTTCATCACTGCTTCATAAAACAAATCAGGTGCTTCAGCATGAACCCAATGGCCCACACCGGGAATGGTAACAAACTGTACCTTTGGAAATAAATCCAGGATGCCTGGTTTATCGCTGTCAAGTATATAGTTTGATTTTTCGCCATTGATAAACAGAGTGTCCTTTTCAAATTTTCCTTTTGCTTCAATATTGGCAGTAAGCTTGCTATAGTTTTTGGAAAGGCTATCGAGGTCCATTTTCAGGATATATCTATCTCCTTCGCGGGAAAGGTTTTTGAGCAAAAACTGCCTGATGTATTCCTGGGGAATTTTTGGTTTCAGTGCCTCATCGGCATCTTTGCGGCTTTTTATTTTAGTCAAATCCAGTTCTTCAAGCGCATCTATATAAACATCGTGACCATCTTCGGGATATTTTTTAGGCGCAATATCTACTACAATCAATTTAGAAATCACATCGGGATAATTCATGGCAAATTGCATGGCAGCTTTGCCGCCCATGGAATGCCCGAGGACAATTGGCTGTTTTATCTGATGCTGATCGCAGAAATCCAGCAGGTCAGCGGCAAGTATATTATAGTCAATATATTCACTGTGAGGAGATTTGCCATGATTGCGCTGATCAGTGGTCCAGGTCTGAAAATCATTTCCAAATCTTACTGCCAAACTGTGCCAGTTATCGAGCATTCCAAACAATCCGTGCAGGATAACCAGGTTCGGCCCGGTTTCACCGTATTTTTTATAGTTGAGTTCCATTTGTTTCAAAATTGATGAAATAACATGAGAAAATGCGTTAAACAATTTAAGTCCTGATTGTTTATATTCGAATAAAAATAACAAGTATGAAACGTAAATTGTTAACCTTATCTATAATTATTAATATTGTTATGGGCTGCAGCAATCAGCCAAAAAGTCAGGATAAATCCTCAAACACAGCAAATGCATCTTTTGCATCAGATCAATCCTGAATACTTGATAAGATCAAATTACCTTCAGGATTTCATATCAGCTATTTCGCAAGAAATGTGAAAGGCGCAAGATCTATGACTTTAGGTGCAAACGGGACTGTATTCGTAGGTACAAGAGATAAATCAGTTTATGCGCTTGTAGATCAAAACTATGATGGTGTCGCAGATAAAATGTACACCATTACAGATAATATGCACAGCCCGAATGGCGTGGCTTTTAGAAACGGGAGTTTATACGTGGCTGAAATAAGCAAAGTCTCACGTTTTGATAATATTGAGTCCAGGTTATCAAATCCACCCAAACCTGTATTGATCAGCGATAAATTCTCTGACAAAGAATGGCATGGCTGGAAATATATTGCTTTTGGGCCTGATGGTAAACTTTATGTACCTGTGGGAGCGCCTTGCAATGTTTGTGAAGTGGATGAAAACAATTTTGCCTGTATCAAAAGAATGAATGCGGATGGAACGAACCTGGAATTGTATGCCAAAGGGATCAGGAATACGGTGGGTTTTGACTGGGATCCTAAAACAAAAGAACTGTGGTTTACCGATAATGGTCGCGATGAAATGGGTGATGATATCCCTGACGACGAACTTAATTATGCCCCTAAACCGGGGATGCATTTCGGATTTCCTTATTGCCATGCCGGAGATATTCCGGATCCACAATTTGGCAAAGGGCATAGTTGCAGTGAGTTTGTACCGCCGGCTTTGAAACTGGGTGCCCATGTTGCCAGTCTTGGTATGAAATTTTATACAGGGACACAATTCCCTAAAGAATACCGGGGAAGAATATTTATTGCCGAACACGGTTCCTGGAACCGAAGCAGTAAAGTAGGTTATCGGGTGGTTTCTGTCAAAATGCAGGATAATAAAGCAATATCTTTTGAACCATTTGCCGAAGGATTTCTACAGGGACAAAAACCACTCGGAAGGCCTGTGGATGTGTTGGTTATGCCTGATGGAAGCCTGCTTGTTTCAGATGATTTTGGAGACTGTGTATATAGGATCAGTTATAATGGGAAGGAATAAGACTTTTGCCAAAATTCTTTCCAAATAATAACTTTGCCTGTATCCATATCCATATAAATATACACGGAACAACTTTCCAGACTTTTGGAATGGCATAGCTATGCCGGACATATTCAGGGAAGAAGCTGGTGGCACTCAGAATGGTAAATATGCATGCCAAAACAAAGAGAATCCATGCAAATGGCGCTTTTTCTTCATTTACAAACCATAACGCAACTCCGAAAACGGCAATGATATAAGAAGGTGATTCTGCAATGTGATTGAAAATGACACAGAATATGAGTATTGAGCTAATCAGGAAATACCTGAAAACGGGATTTTTGTATTGATTTATCCGCAAAAGGGGTAAAACTAAAAGGATCAGACCGCATAATTGGATATAAATCCCATTTGTTTTAAGTCCGAACCATATTCGCAGCCAGGCCATAACCGACAATGGCGCGGCCACATTCGGGAATAGCATAGTATCCTCACCATGATGCACATCTAACATCTGGTGAAACCAGTTTTGATATTGAATGATCAATTGATTTACCGGAACAATGATCAAAGGTAAAATGGTAAAAACCAATCCCCAGAAAAACATATATGCCACAAATTTTCCTCTCCCCGGGTAAAGTAAAAACAACATGGCAGCAGCCAATCCAAATAGCTTTATATATGCTGCAAACACTATAAAAAACGCGGCGAAAAAAACTTTTTTTTGTTCGAAACTTATAAACGCGAGAACCATAAATGCAGCGATTATGGCATTGGTCTGCATGTTTTGTAAAGACGTTATCAGTTCAAGCAAAATGATAAAGAAAACTGCCGTTAGTTTTGGCATATCGAGCCCAGGCAATTGTATAATTGATACATATATGAGTGCACAACTGATCACTGTCCATAAATACAGCCCGGCCCAGATGGGGATGTAACTGAACGGCGCCATAAGAACAGCAAAGGCAGGGCTATACAAATAGATATCATTGTATTCTTTTGGAAAATAGCCATACAGATTCATTCCATGGAGAAGATGTGAGAATGAGGACCTGAAAATGATAAAATTATTATATGAGTGATTGTGATATAGTTGAGCAGGAACCACCAGCGATACAGCAAATAGAACAAGCAGAATAAGGGCCTTGTTTTGAGTTTTATTTATTAATATATTGATAATATGATATTTATAAAATTTATTTTGAATTCTATATCTGAAAATCTGTTGCAAGTTAAGTTTCAGAAGAGAAACCACCGTAACATAACCAGTTATTTTAAACATTCTCCTGAAACAAAAAATCCAATATCTTTACGGCCTTATGGCGCAACAAAAAGTAAAACCGGTAAAATCAGACTCTAAGTCGAAACCTAAAACAAACTACAGCAGGTTGTATCCTATTATCCTGATTGCGGTAGTTTTTATATTATATGGCCGCACACTTCACAACCAGTATCTCAAAATGGATGATACAGACCTGATTGTTGATAACGAAGTATTTATCAAACATCTGAAAAATATTCCGCAGGCATTCCGTCAAAGTTGCTTTGAGATTCCCGGGCATCTTACGGATAATAAAAGTTATTACCGCCCGATGCTCATTGTTTCCTTTATGATGGATGCGCAAGTGCATGGCGCACGCGGCTCTGTGACTTTTCATTTTATGAATATCCTTTACCATTTGCTCGCCTGCCTGCTGTTGTATTATCTTTTACTGAAGCTCGGTGCAAATGCGCTCACCGCTCTCGCACTTTCATTCTTATTTGCAGTCCATCCTGTGAACGTGCACGCGGTGGCCTGGATACCAGGACGAAACGATATCCTGCTTTCTATTTTCGCGCTGCTATCCATGCATGGCCTGATTGATTATTATAAAAACAACAAATCATCATCATTGGCTTTGCACCTTTTTGCCTATGCTGCTGCCTTGTTTACAAAAGAAAGCGGAGTCATATTGCTTAGCATCTATTTTGTATTTATGTGGCTCTGGATGAAAGACCTGGCATTTTATAAACGCAAAATATTCATCCCTGTATTGTATGTTGTTATCACGATAATCTGGTACCTCGCTATGACTGCTGCTTTGAAAGGGCACGAGAATATTGGCGGTGGAGAATCAATTATTAAAGTCATCATTCATAACCTTTCATACCTGTTTCTTTATATCGGGAAAATCCTGCTTCCATTCAACCTGAATGTAATGCCAGGTGCAGATAATATGGCAATTATATTAGGTTTAATATCTATGGTGGGTCTCGCATTTCTGATATATAAGATTAAAGATATCCGGAAGATATTGTTTTGCCTTTTCTGGTTTTTTATTTTTCTGGCGCCAACACTTCTCGTCCCTGAACTGCCCGCATATGAACACCGTGATTATCTGCCGCTTATCGGTTTGTTGATCGGAATTTCTCAGGCAGTATTCTTTAAAAATTTCAGTTTTAAAAACAGGAATCTACTTTATAGTCTAGGTGTCGTTGCATTGGTATTTATCATAGTTGTCTTTACACGATTGCCTGTATACGCCGATCGCTTTACCTTCTGGAACGATGGAACGGAAGGAACACCATTTGCTCCTTCAGCCTGTGTAAATGTGGGGCAGCTATACCAGGATATGTATGATAATGATCCGGAATTGAATCCGGCACAAAAGAAAGATGCTCTTAAAAATGCAGGCGAATGGAATCATAAAGCCATCCTGCTGGATTCCACCACTTTGAGAGGAAATAACAATTACGGGGCTTACCTGTATCTAAGCGGTAATCCGGATGCTGCACTGCCTTATTTCCTGAAGGAAATTAAATTTCACCCAACAAATGATGATCCTTATAAGAACGTTGGTATTTATTACAAAGACAAAGGAGAGCCTGATAAATCAGTCTATTACTGGAAGAAACTCATTGAAATGAACCGGTATTATCTCACAGCCTATGAGGAGCTAGCAAACTATTATGCCCGTAAAGGGGATATGGCAAAAGCTGCCGTATATCGCGATGAGGAAAAGACATTTACTGATGAGGCGCAGAAGAATTATAATAAGATAAAATAGGGGAGTTAGGGGTTAGGCGTAAGTGGTATGGGATAAGTGGGAAGAAATGTGAGAAGTTCCAAAAATTATGACAATTATGCGACCTTATCTTTTGCAACTGGCTTTTGTTTTGACAGGCCTTGTACTGGTTATATCTGTTTCTCTTTTGTTTCATGACACGAGAGTTCTTACCATAGCAACATTGCTCGTGTTTATCATTGGATACCTGGCCCTTATGTATTTTTTAAAGATTTCTCCAGCCATAAAAATATTCTGGAGATTAGATAAAATATACTTTCTATTTATAGGTATCGTAGCAGGCATTCTAATCCAGGGTATACCTTTTTTCATTACGAATCATGCTGCATTTGGTAGAGAAACATTTTTAGAGATGTTTAGCCAGGTGACTTTATCCGGCCTGTTCTTTACATTTTTGATCGTGCTTTGGGAGGAACTCTGGTTCCGAAACCCGATCCTGAATTTGGCTGAAACAAAAAAGCAGCAGATCCTGCTATCTATCTATATTGGGCTACTATTTGCAACAATCCATTTATTGAATATTAAAGTAAACCTTAACATTGAAGGCCCTGAGTTGATGCTCGCGGGTACACTTCTTACCATTTCATATTATGCTTCGAGGTCCATTTGGTTGCCGATCGGGTTGCATTTTGGTAACAATATTTTCAGCAGCATGTTGGAGAAATCGAATCTGGTAGCCTCAGGGACGGATACTGGAATTAAAAATGAATTGGTTTTGAGATGGGTGATTTTGACAATCGCTATCGGAATTGTATTTCTATATTGGCTGGATAAAAAGAAAACAGCAGTATAAAACTGCTGTTTTTATTATTATTGTTATCATGCGCCAGTTATAAACTGACGCAGGCAAAGAGATTTTTTTCTCTTTCTCTTTCCGTTATTCTATCTCCTTTGAAACATCCTTTGCTGACGCTTGGCCTGGCCACCGCGTGATTTTGAAAATCTTGCTGCCGGAGTGGCCGGAATTGATTTCAAAACCGGGATTTCAGAAACATATGGGTGGTATTCAACAATCGGGATTTCCTGTTTGATAAGTTTCTGGATATCCCTGATCCATGGCCTTTCTTCTACTTCGCAAAATGACAATGAAGTTCCATTCATACCCGCCCTGCCTGTCCTGCCAATGCGGTGAACATAGGTTTCCGGGATATTCGGGATATCATAGTTAATAACATGTGATATATCATCTACGTCAATACCTCGCGCTGCGATATCTGTTGCTACCAGAACAGGTGTTTTGCCGTCCTTGAAATTATTAAGAGCTCTCTGTCTTGCGTTCTGGGCTTTGTTACCATGAATGGCTTCGGCATGAATCCTGGATTGTTGCAGGAATTTAACGATCTTATCTGCGCCATGTTTGGTACGGGTAAAAACCAGAACGCGTGTAAGATGGTCCTGTAGTAGCAGATGTTTAAGCAGTGCAGGTTTGTTGTTCTTTTCTACATAGTAAAGATGCTGTTCTACATTTTCTGCTGTAGAAGATACAGGAGTTACTTCTACTCTTACCGGTTCTACCAGGATTGTATCCGCTAGTTTTTGAATTTCAGGCGGCATAGTGGCCGAGAAGAACAAAGTCTGTCTTTTTGGGGGCAACTTGGGGATGATCCTCCTGATATCGGTAATAAATCCCATGTCAAGCATCCTATCCGCTTCATCCAGCACAAAAATTTCAATTGTACTTAAATTGATGATATGCTGATTCATAAGGTCAAGAAGTCGACCAGGCGTAGCAATCAGGATATCAACACCATTGCGCACAGCAGTTTCTTGCGGTCTTTGCGGTACACCACCAAAAATGACGGTATGCCTCAGCCCGGTATGGCGGCCATAAGCGCCAAAACTTTCACCGATCTGGATGGCCAGTTCGCGGGTTGGGGTTAAAATTAAAACCCTGATCTGGTTTCTGTTTCCAGAGGGTTTTGGTTTGTTATACAATAGCTGCAGTATCGGGATGGCAAATGCCGCAGTTTTACCGGTTCCCGTCTGGGCGCAGCCCAATAAATCTCTTTCTGCAAGTACGTATGGAATAGCTTGTTGCTGGATTGGAGTTGGGTGTGTATATCCTTCGGTTTTTAATGATTTCAGAATGGGGTCAATCAGGTTGAGGCTTTCAAAGCCCTGGAGCGTCGGCTCCAATATAGTATTATTCATGGTACAAAGGTACAACTTATTAAGATATAAATGCTAAATGTTAATTATCAATATATTAGAGAAATAATTGATCATTAAACTGATCTTTTGAACTAAACTTAAATGAATTGAAGGTATTTTGTAAATGCCGTTTTTTTGCGTTCTTTGCTAAAATCTTTATCCCATTATGCCCCCGAAAATCAAGATCATTACCCGTACCATTCTTGTCCTCTCCCTGGTAAGCCTGTTCAATGATATTTCCAGTGAGCTGCTCATTCCTATCATGCCCATATATCTGAAATCCATTGGGTTTACAGTTGCTTTAATTGGCTTATTGGAAGGCGGAGCCCAGTTTGCGGCAGGCATCAGCAAGGGCTATTTCGGAAAGCTCAGTGATTCGACAGGGAAAAGAATCGTGTTCGTGAGGCTTGGCTATTTATTAAGTGCTGTCGCCAAACCTATTATGGCTTTTTTTACCAATCCTTATATTATATTTTTTTCGCGAATTTCAGATCGGTTGGGAAAAGGCGTCCGTACCAATGCCAGAGATGCCATATTGTCGTCAGAAACCACTTCTGAAAATAAAGGTAAGGTATTTGGGTTTCATCAGAGCTTCGATACCATAGGAGCTGCAATTGGTCCTACGGGCGCCCTGGTTTATCTTTATTATTACCCCGGGCACTATCAAACGATGTTTTTAATTGCTTTTTTTCCATCACTCATCAGCACATTATTAACATTTCTGATCAAGGATAAAAAAGAATCAAAACCGTCAAATACAATCATTAAAAAGGAAAACAGAGGGCTATTTAGTTTTTTAAATTACTGGAAAACAGCTTCAAAATCCTATAAAAAACTGGTTCCGGCCTTACTGGTTTTTGCACTGCTCAACAGCTCAGACACATTCCTTTTGTTGATGATGAAACACCAGGGACTTACAGATGTTCAGCTTATTATGGTATATATTTTCTACAATATCATCTTTGCTGCTATGGCCTACCCTGCAGGATATATAGGCGATAAATTTGGTTTGAAGGGGACATTTATTTTCGGATGCTTTTTGTTTGCAATAGTATATCTTTCATTTCCTTTCACACATGCCATTTGGGTATTCGGGTTATTGTTTTTTCTGTACGGCATCTATGCCGCTTCTAATGACGGTATCGCAAGGGCATGGATCAGCAATCTCAGCAACAAAGATAAAACTGCAACAGCATTGGGGTTTTATTCTTCCTTATCAAGCATCTGTACGCTTATAGCCAGTGTGGCTGGCGGATTGCTTTGGGATAATTATGGTGCTTCAACCGCATTTCTTGTGCCGGGTATAGGAGTTCTATTATTGGTTGTATATATGTCTGTTATCAGGATCAAAAATCAGGATAGTCCGGTATCAATCAATTAATCCGATAATCTCTATTACAGCTTGTCAACTACTATAGTAATAGTTCCTTTGGCATTTACGATAGCGACTATTGACATGGGTGTCAGGTAAATAGATTCCGGTTCTATTGAAGTTATATTCCCTTTGAAATAGGCATTGTCATTAATCCTGACATTATTATTAATGCTTTTTTGAATCATCTGTTGCGTTTCCTGGAGTTTGTCTTTTAAGGGGAAGACAAGATTCTTTTTTACTTCATTTTCCAATCCGGCTTTCAAAAGCCAGTTAGCTGATTTGATCAACACATTTTTAGTTTTAACACTGTATTCCAGGTTTTTAACTTTTATGGTCATGTCTGCAGGATCATAATAAGGCACGCCCTGCATATAAACAGTACCTTTAATGGTTTTGTGATTACCTTTCAAATGTTGTCCCTCAAGATCAAGCCTTATTAATATGTAATCCGCATTTCCTGAAAGAATAATGCTGTCAACTTTCATGGAATAATTATTATTATCAAGGTTGTATGTTCTGCCATCAACTTCATTCTGAATTAATTGGGACGCAAAGTTGTATGTAATTTCACCACTTAAGCCGATATTAAAACCATTGTCAGTTCCGTCATTTGTATTAAGCGGAGGCAATGTATTATTTACTACTGGATGAGGGATATTACCACTTACTGTTGAAATAAAAGATTTGATGCCAATGGTCATATTTATCTGGCCTGCTTTGGTTTGTACTTGAGTAGCGCTGATACCGATGGGGTTAATAAACAGCCATGTATTGTAAGTTTTGTCTAGCATAAATGGGTGTTGGGCCGCTACCCAGGCATCCTGTGCATATTTTTTTACCGAGACACGATTTTGAATTTCCTGGTCTAGTCTCGCAAATAATTTATCAAGTTGTGGTTTAAGAGTCAGGTCTATTACAGTGGATAGGGGGATTGTAACGGGTCCAAAGTCCAGGCTTGGTTTTTGTTGCCCCCAGTTATAATCTCCTGTTGTTTTGGTTTGCAGTTGCCAGCTTGAAGATATTGAAAGTGTTGAAGATGTTTTAATAACAATGTCAAATTCAGTTCCTTTACTTAATGTAGGACAAATGCTGCAAGGTTGGTATTGTCCTAAAACATTAATATGAAGAGGTATTGAAAAATTAATAAGATTATTATCGGCCGTAACAGTTATCGTTCCTGTTTTGGTAATCGTCATTTTAATATTGTTCTTAAACTGATCATCTTTATAAATAACACCATTCAAATCCTGGTTTATACGATTCTGCAGTTGGGATACCGGGATGGAAACCGGTACATTTATATTGGAAATATTCTGCTCATTTCGCGGTGCCGTGGGAAGAACTTTATCAGGTGCTTCAGAATTGATGTTTACTGTTTTACAGGAAGGCATCAATGCAGAGATGAGTAATAAAACCGTCGCAAACCCGATTTTTTTGAAATCAATCATTTTGAAAATCATTTAAAAATATCGGTGCAAAGATACCTGTTCGGTGGCGATTGCAGAGGTAAATATTTAATTCAACAAATAGAAATGACTGAAATAGGTATGTCTTTGGCCATATATATCATTCACGATCAGGTAATAATAACACATGCCATCCATTAGAACCTGCCCTTTATAAGTGCCATCCCAGTTTTTATTTCCTTTGTAAATGGTATTCCCGTAGCGGCTGAATATTTCAATCGTAAAATCTTTTATAGCCTGGCCTTTTGGTCCAAAAGAATCGTTCAGGCTATCATAATTTGGCGTAAAGGCACTTGGAATATAACAATAGTAGGCAGGCAGTACATGAATGTATTTCTTCAAAATCGTTGAATCAATACATCCAAAAGCACTTATAGCGATCAGGTTGATGCTAAAATATCCTGTGTCAGTATAAATATGAGTTGGGGTTACAAGATCAGATGTTGTACTGTCTCCAAATTTCCAGATATATTGGGTAGCCCCAGATGAGGCATTTTCAAACTGTATATTTTGGTTTTGCATAACAGTTGTGTTTGCGATTGAAGGTGCACTTATGGGTATTGGATGAATGGCAACATAAACAAGTCCTGTATCCGGATTGCTGCATCCGTCGCTAAGAACCACCCTGTAAGCCTGTGGGTAAGTAGGAGTCAACGATTTAGTCGGGCCTTTTCCAATGGATCCTTCCCAGGTAAAAATGTATTTGGTTGGAATGCCACCAGACCCTGAAGCGGTTACACTTACTGAAGAACCCAAACAGGTTGCAGTATCTTTGGGCATGTGGACAAGCAATGGCGCTCTGATCGATATATGCACGGTTGCCGTATCGGAACTGCACCCATCACTTGCAGTAATAAGTTGAGATTGTGCCGATGTGGCCGTAAAAGAATAGGTATTTTGCTTCAGGCCAATGGGTTCCCATAAAAATGAATAATGACTTGAGTCGCCACCGCTTGCCCCTGCTGTAAGTGTAACATTTTCACCGAAACAGGTGAGTGTGTCGTGGGGCGGAATAAGTTTTATGGGCGTCACTCCTCCTGATGCGCTGATATGAACAGTATCCCAATTAAGACATTTACTGCCATTATCCAGAACATTAGCAATGATAATGCTGTCTTGCTTCACAGGTACTTTTAAGTCTGGCGTTGAATCATTCAAATTTTTTCCTCCTGAAGTCCAGGAATAAGTATAAGAACCAGTTCCATTTGTGGCTGATAAATTTAATTTTAAGACAGGGTGGTTTGAAAGGCAAACCAAAGTATCCCTTGGACTTACTGTAGCGGTTACATAATTTGATATAATGACATTACCTCCATCCGTATCAGAACATCCACCATTACCGGTATACAATACAGTCCATCTGTATATACCCGCATAGTGATAGTGATGAATGAAAGAAGTACCGGTATCGGATAAACCATCACCGCCTGTCCAGGTATAATTTAGAATTGGGATATTGATTTGAGGAATAATATTATAACGAATGTTCCCACAGTCCAGGTTTGTTGCACTGGCACTTGCCTTTGGCGTTGCAAAAACGTTGACAGTATAGGTGCGTGCCGTTTTGCCGGAAAGTGGACAATTGTTGTCGGTTGCATTGAGTACAAACTGATATGTTTTGCCAACCTGTGTAGAATCAGGATTCCAGCAAAAAACAGTTTTTGGCGTTTTTGTGGTTGTATCAATGGCAAGTGTAGCACTTAGTCCGGCAGGGAACCCACTCGATGACACCCGGATAATATTGTTAGTATCAGCATCAGCAGAATATATGGTCAGACATTTTTTCTGCCCCACACAGAAATTTTCTGAATAATTTGTAGTGCCATTGAAACCAGATAATGAAGGTACCTGGTCCCCTGTGGCCGGCATGGTGAAAAATGTTACGTCGCGCCGGGTTTCCCCTTTTTTGTACGGCTTTCGGCTGGCATCTCTGCCCCATTCTTCCACTCTCACAACTACCTGTGTGATATCCTGTTTTGTAGCCTTAAACATCAGGTCTCCGGTATGGAGGTCAAGATGAAATCCTTTGCAATCGGGTACCCATGGATCATTAGGACTCGTACCGTAATATAAAATAGGGTGGTTGAATGCATATGGAAAAACAAAATCAGCCGGGGTGTTTTTGGCCTGGTAGGGGGTATCAAGAAAATATACCAGTGAATCCTGGAAACCATAGGCATCCAGATCGCTGTCGGATGCGGCAAAAGTATAAGATAAGCATTGACCCACTTCAGCAAGCATAAGAGGGGGATTGATAAAGATGGGAGAATTATCTCCCGGCTTTATACATGGATTCATAGTGGCTTCGAGATAATAGTCTTCCGCGGCGGCACCGGTCGTTATGGCTCCGTTTCTGCAACAGGTAGGTCCCCATACAATTGTAAAATTACAGGTGTTACTATCTATGGCCTTAAGATTGATCTTTGCACTGAAAATATAATTTTCAAAGCCATTCGGAAAATCACAAGTGCTTTCACTGCAACGGGTGCAATAATTTTTACAAACAGGAGTAATGTCGAGACCACCTGTTTTAATTGTATTTACGTAAGAATCAATATTTGAACCTGTGGGGACTATGAAGAAAGGCTGATCAGGCATTGGAACCCCATTGCAATCCCGCTCAATCGTAACAGATATTAAAAAAGTATCTGACCTCAGGTATTTCCAGCTTATTTCAGCCCCAACAAGATGTGAAGCTTTAGATGTGTTTGGGAAGAAAAGAATCAAACAAGAAAGGATAAAAAATACTGTACATAAATTCCTCATAGAAAGCATATTATTGGTTTATGGCCAGTTTTTGGATATATATGTTTCCATCTTGATTGAGCTTTGCAAAATATACCCCATCATGAAGACC
>Ga0207032_1222_pt1 | contig 12989 bp, 13 predicted proteins | sample Alteio_BWMinCont_38_FD_153308 | JGI IMG/M metagenome (GOLD analysis project Ga0207032, IMG submission 153308) | Enriched cells from forest soil in Barre Woods Harvard Forest LTER site, Petersham, Massachusetts, United States -... | ecosystem: Environmental > Terrestrial > Soil > Temperate forest >... | reverse complement strand
CTAAAGTGTATTCTCCCCAAAAATCGGTTGGGGCAGATTGGCCCATTAAAGCGGCTACGCGCAACCCACCCCCGCCTTCGGGCGTTACTGTTTTAACCGCAACATCAGTTTGATTGGTTGTAATTGCTACATCAGGAAGTGTGAATATGCTTGAGCCATTAATAGTGATATGATAAGCAAATTTTGTCCCGTTACTTACAGACAGCCCCAGTTGATTTAAGCTAACCGCCAGTTCATAGGTATAAACTATTTTATTGTCAAATAATTCAGCCGTTTTAATACCATTTGTGTTATAGACAGAAATAAGACTATCCAACCCTTTTATACCTGTAATACCTATATATTTTGAATTACTATTGAGACGTTTATTGTAAATATTCATTATTGAATCGCCCTGAAACTCTTTTGGATCAGCAGGTGCTGCCGTACGGCCACCTTCCATGCTGGTTCGCGGCATTATCGTAACGTCACCACCTGAAACTGTTAATACACTATTCCCAATTATCTGGCTGCTATGTACATATGGCCTGCTCTTTTTATCAAATACCGGGTAGGTAATGCTCATGCCATCTTTATCCGTTTTTTTACCCGAATTTTGAATAGTAAGCGTTATACCACCGCCAATAATTTTATTGATGACGACAGGGTCGATTGCCTGAACAGTTAAGTATAAGTTATTGTCATCGTTTGATATGGAATAAAAGATATCCGTAGCATGATTATATGCCTGGAATTTATTGTCCCATTCAGTCGCTTTGCCATCGATTTTTATTTCAGCGGGAGCGCGCAAGTTTGTTTGTTGTATGTTGGGGAGTTTTTGCGCACTAACACTTAAACCAATTGCGGATAAGAGCGCAGGGGCAACCCAATTAAAGATGATGATCTGTAATTTGTTCATAAACTTATGTATGGCATACGTAGATTGTCTGTAAAGACACAGACAATAGTTTTTCGCCGTATTGTTTGGTTACTTCTTCGCCCGATTTTGTACTCATGCTTTTAATGTCAGCGGCCGAAAGTTTTTTAAGATCGCGTTCGGTAGCTTCTTTGCCATCAATGAATATTAATTTGGTTGAAAGGTTCTCGATACGGGTTTCGCGGTTCGGTCTGAAAAAACCTGCTACCGTAATATCTTTCAATTTTTGCTGTGAAGCAGATTTGGAGTCAACGGTATCACGGGTTACCACACCGTTTATATTAACGTTAAAGCCTCTCATCTTTTTTAATAAGACTTCCGGCCTTATATCGGGTTCATGGTTGTTTTTATCGTCAGTAGAAATTAAAATTACATCCCTATGGTTTGCCGGGTCATTTTTCATCACTTCTATATGTTGAATATCATCAGCGTTAAGCGATTTGAGCCCACTTGTTTTTACACCGTTAACGAAGTAGACAATAGAATCAGACTTCATTTCACGCCCATTGATCCGTACTCTGTGTATGCGGTTGGAATCTGTATTAAACCTGAGAAGAAATTTTTTTCTATCAGGTCCTATTTTTTCTGCTGTATCTACACTTATTATGGAGTAGTTATAAAATACTTTAAATTTTCGTTTACCCGTATCGGCCGGCCCGTTATGAATTAATAGCATCGTATCATTATGCCGACGCGTGATTAATTTAAGGGTATCCCTGTGAAATAATGTAGTTACCAACTTAGCGCCCGGATTCTCTGTAGCCAGGTTGGTTATTTTAGCAATAGATAAGGTAATGACTTTATAAGTGGTTTTGCTTTTTTTGATCAGCTCGGCCTTGGTAAAACTGAATGAAAGCAGGCATATTAAAACAGCAGGTACTAAAAACGCATACCGGGTAAGGTTAAACCGCGAAGATCTTTTGGCGTTCATCATAATAATGCGTTTTTTAAGTGTCGAGATATTAAAATGATTGGCTATGCCGGGTTGTTTAGTAGCAAAGCTTACATTGAGCAGGCTATATTGATATTTTTTGCTGTCGGTGCCTTTTTGCAGTATTTTACGGTCGGTTATAAATTCAATGTTTTCGCGCACGGCTTTGCGCATTAACCATATACCCGGATTGAACCAATAGAATATAATGCTTAGCTCGGCTAATAAAATATCAAGCGTATGCCATTCATCGGCATGTACCTGCTCGTGTTGTAATATTGATTCCAGGTCGTCGGGGTGGCAGGTGGCCGGATTGATGTAGATGTTTTTCCAGAAGGAGAACGGCCCATCAGTACCCTTAATTATCCTAACAGAATGGCCATAAATTTGCCCTGAATTTGAGTTGCGATAAACCTTATACAGCGAAAATAATTGCATCAGCAAGCGCACGGCCAATAGAGCCGCACCGACAAAGAATACAATTTCGGCCCAATGCCAGTAAGCAGGTTGGGTAAGAGGCTTAACCAAAGTTTCGGCAGGAGCCTGCAGGTTTAACACTACAGCTTGCACCGGCTGCGCCAGTTGCTGATGACGCTGCGCAAAGCCGTCCAGGTTTATTTGCGGGTACGCCGTGGCAAACAATATAGCAGCCACCAGGTAAATGCGGTTAAGGGTATAAAATGTAAGATGCCTGAGCACCAGGTAATAACCTGCGCAAAACAATAACAGCGCGATATTTACTTTTAGTAAAAAAACAAACAGAGCTGGCATGATCTTTAAGATTTATGGTTTTCAATCAGTTTGATTATCTCTTTCAATTCGACGGCACTTATCTTTTTTTCGTTGGCAAAAAACGTTACCAGGTCTTTGTATGAGTTTTTAAAATAATCGTTTACAAAGCCGCTCATAAAACGTTTTTTGTACTCCTCTTCGGCAATAATGGGGATATAACGGAAGGAGTTGGCTATTTTTTCGCTTTCTAAAAATCCTTTGCGTTCCAGGTTTTTTATAGTCGATGCCAGGGTGGTATAGGGAGGCTTAGGCTCGGCCAGCAAATCCAGGAAATCTTTTATAAAACCTGTACCGTTTTGCCATACAGCCTGCATGGCTTCTTCCTCTTGTTGCGATAACTTTTCCATTATTATTACGATTGTTTCGTAAATCTACGATGATTTCGTAATAATCCAAATTTATTTTAAAAATGTTACAAATGGATTTTGAAATAATGTTGATTTATTATCGCGGGCTATTACTCACCCGGGCATTGCTTCGCTCGTCCAGCCAATCTTCGCCTACGGCGGGGCAGCGGATGGAAAATTCTATAAATTGTAAGTAATTGGCTTTAATAAATTCCTTTTAAGTAACTTTATAGCATGCCAGTAACCACAACCATAATTACCGGGGCCACATCAGGTATAGGCGAACAAACCGCTTTAGCGCTGGCTAAAAAAGATCATGCGCTTTATTTGCTGGTACGTAATACCGAAAAAGGTTTTCAGTTAAAACATAAGCTGGAAGCCGAGACAGGTAATAAACATATTTTTGTAGTGCAATGCGACCTGGCCGACCTGCAAAGCGTAAAGGATGCGGCAGATGAGTTGAAAGCAAAATTATTCGCCATTAATGTGCTGATCAATAACGCAGGTGGCATATTTAATGAGCGCGAATTAACTAAAGACGGCTTCGAAATGACTTTTGCGGTAAATCACCTGGGGCATTTTTTGCTGACTAATCTTTTGATGCCTTTATTAGAGAAAGGGCATGCACGTATTATCAACCTAAGTTCGGACGCACATAAGGCCGGTAAACCCGTATTTGATGACCTGCAGGCTGCGCGGGGTTATTCATCAATTAAAGCTTACGGGATGGCCAAATTGTTTAATATTTATTTTACTAAATCACTTGCCGAAAAATATGCGGATAAAGGTATTACCGCCTTTGCATTACACCCGGGCATTGTAAACACGGGTTTTGGTGCCGGTACCTCCGGTTTGGTAAAAAACCTTTTATGGCTCGCGCGCCCGTTTATGATCAATGCTGAAAAGGGCGCGCAAACTTCGGTATACCTGGCCACTGCATCGAAACTGGACAAGCTAAGCGGCCAGTATTTTATAAAACAAAAAGTTGCCCGGCCGGCACAACTTGCAAATGATGAAGCCGCACGTAACCGTCTTTGGGAAATAAGTGAGCAACTGGTTAAGCCGTTTGAGCATAACTATTTGAGTTGATTCTGTAGTTTTTGCAACAATAATGTTTCAATTGAAAATAATACATGGAAACATCAAAAGATAATATTTATTTTAGTGACTTAAATATGACATATGCATTTAAATAAAAAAATAATAGTTGCTGTAGGTTTAATTTCGAGCGTGGTTGTTTTAGCATCAATGACAGCTTTTAAACAACAAGTTCCGCAACAACAGCAGCGCCCTGAGCCGAAACTGGTTAATATTAAAGTTTTATCGAAGAAAATGACCTACCGCCAGGTAGACCATTTAATGGACGAATGGGCAAGTGCCTTGGGTGTAAAGTGTAATTTTTGCCACGAGCAGGATAAAGCAAGCGACGCTAAGCCGGAAAAACTAATGGCCCGCGAAATGTTTGAAATGGCGGCTAAACTCAATAAAAAATATTTTAAAGCCAAAAAGGATTCGTTAGGTATGGTAATGGAAAGCAGCATAAATTGCTATACCTGCCATCATGGTGTATCGCATCCTGAAATTTCATTAATCGCAAACCGCCCACGGCCACAAAGAACTGGTCCTGCGGGAGGACAACCTGGCGCAGGCGCTCCGGGCGCTGCTCCGGCTACTACGCCACCGGGCAGATAAAATCATAATTGCAATCAATCAAAAAAAACGCCCTTTAGCCACACTAAAGGGCGTTTTTTTTGATTGATATTATATCAGTGTTTCACATTGATATAATTGTTGTATTTTAGATGACTCAATTATGACAAAAATGAAATTAAATGCCAAAATTTTAGCTACTACAGTGCTGCTTGCAGGTGTTGTACTTTTAGCCTCTATGACTGCTATTCAACAACAGGCTCCTCAACAGCAACAAGAGCATAAATATGTTAACTTAAAAGTATTACCTAAACATATTTCCAACCGCGATTTGGGCAATATCATGGGGCAATGGAGACGGTCATTAGGCGTGCAATGTGGTTTTTGCCATGCGCGTAATGAAGCAACCAATCAAATGGATTATGCCAGCGATGCCAAGCCCGAGAAATTAACGGCCCGAAAAATGTTTTTAATGGCGGCCAAGATCAACAAAAAATATTTCGATGCTAAAAAGGATTCGTTAGGTATGGTAATGGAAAGCAGCGTAAGCTGTAATACCTGTCACCACGGGGTTTCGCATCCTGAAGCTGCGCTTCCGGCGTTGCCACCACGGGGCCAGGGTGGGCAAAGAGGACCTGGTGCCGGCGGCCAACCTGGTGCTACAGGCTCTACCGGCGCTACCGGCAATACGCCATCGGCTACGCCTGATAAAAAGCCTTAAATGATTTTATAACTATACAAAAACACCCTTTAACTTGTAGCTAAAGGGTGTTTTTGTTTGCAATCTACTTTTATACTAGTTAACTCATATCGTTTCGAACTAAATCAAAATTAATGATTTTAGTAATTGCGAATAGCTCCATAATGAATGGTTATTAGCCGTGGTGTGAGTTTCAGTTTTTTGTTGTGATGCAATTTTTTGTGGCGCAGCAATCATCATATAACACTTAACGCCAACAATAAAAACCAAGAATAAAATAACGAGCATTGTTTGCAGGTCATCCTTTGTTTTTAAAGCCTTGTCTAGTTGGGAGAACATTGTGCTTAAAAATTAAAGTTTATATACCTAATAATTATATCTAACGCATGAATGTATTTTATGTTTCGTTTAGTGAAATAAAAAAAGAAAGAAATTTACCATAAAGAAATTGTGCGGATATTTAAAGAAACAGGTCAGGCAGTCTTACAAATAAATTTCCTTTGCAAAACGAAATTTGTATCTTAACAGCGTAAACCAATTTTAATATTATCTTATGGCACCCATTCAACAATTCTCGCGGCGCGGATTTATTCGTGCGGGCGCAATAGGCGCAGGCGCGTTGGCGCTCACCCCGGCTTTATCAGCATTGGCATTATCCAGGCCGCAAAAGAAACTGGGAATAGCTATTGTGGGTTTGGGCACCTATGCCAGCGGACAAATTGCACCCGCCTTACAGCATACCAAAGATTGTTACCTGGCCGGATTAGTTAGCGGGCATCCAACAAAAGCTGCCGAGTGGGCGGCAAAATATAATGTCCCGCCCAAAAATATTTATAACTACGAAAACTTTGATACCATAGCGCAAAACCCGGATATAGACATTGTATATGTGATTTTACCCGTAGCGCTACATAAAGAATATACTATACGCGCAGCAAAGGCCGGCAAGCATGTAATTTGCGAAAAGCCAATGGCTGTTACCGTTAAAGATTGTGAAGAAATGGTTGCCGCCTGTAAAAAGGCTAAACGTTTGCTATCCATAGGCTACCGTATGCATTTTGAACCTTATACTGCCGAGCTGATACGTATTAGCCGTAACCAGGTCTATGGTAAGTTAACTGCATTTGAATGTGCCAATGGCTTTACTTATACGCAGGACCCCAAGGCCTGGCGCCTGAATAAAGCACTTGCCGGCGGCGGGAGCTTATATGATATGGGTATTTATACCATACAATCTGCTCGCTATACTACCGGGATGGAACCCATAGCTGTAATGTCTGCACGGCAGGAAAAAACCAACCCCGTTTTGTTTAAGGAGGTTGATGACAAGGTTTTTTGGGACCTGGAATTCCCGAATGGTTTTATAGCGCATTGCAAATCAAGTTATAGCGACCAGTGGAGCAGCACCCATGCCGAGTTTGAAAAGGGCAATGTGGACTTGAACCCTAATTTTTATTATGGCGGCATCAAAGGCACTACACCTGCTGGGCCGATGAATTTTCCACAGGTCATACAACAGGCTTTACAGATGGATAATTTTGCCAATTGCGTGATGAATAACAAAGAGAGCACGGTAAGCGGCGCCGAAGGTATCAGGGATATGAAAGTGGTTGAAGCGGTTTACCGCAGTTTAGCTTCGGGGAAAAGAGAGGTAATATAAATCACATTATCTCAAAGGGTAGAGATCATAACAAATGGTTACCCAGGAAAACTACAGGAAGTTGGCGCTTGCATTGCCTGAAGTAACAGAGGTACCACATTTTGATAAGCAATCCTTCAGATGGCACAATAAAATATTTGCCACCCTATGGATAAAAGAGGACCGCGCCATGCTCAAGCTCTCTTTAATTGATCAATCTGTCTTTTGTGCATTTGATAGCCAGGTATTTTACCCCGTGCCCAACGCATGGGGTAAGCAGGGCGCTACTTTCGTAGAGTTGAAATTAGTGAGAGAGGACATGTTTACCGATGCGTTGAATTGCGCTTACCAATTGCTGATTTCTAAAACATTGTTTAATGGTTTAGCATAACGAAAGACCGGCCGTCTTTTTGACAATGTAATACGCGAAGAAATATTGGATTTTCGGGCGAATACACCTTAACAAAAAACATACAGTAAATGTGTATTTTACTGCTAACTGCATCTCGCTACTGCAACTAAAAACTAACTAGCCTCTGCTAACTTCTCTTTATCTAATAGCTCCAGCAAGGCTCTTTCAGCTTTATTTAGCTCGGCCGAATTGACATCCCTATCCTCATCCAGCTGTTTAATATAATGAAAGATAGTTCCCTCCTCATAGCTTTTAATAACCGTTGGATGCACATAATATTTTTTACAAACGGTTCGGGTGTTGCCTAAATTTGAAGCCACTTCGTCAAGAACACTCACTATTTTTTTCTTACACTCGGTTATAGTATCAAACTCCCCTATTTCTTTAAAAGCATAAAGCGCACTCACGCTTCCCGCCCATGTTCTGAAATCTTTGGCTGTAAAATCTTCGCCGGTAATTTCATGCAGATAATGATTTACATCGCCCGACTCAATTCCGCAATGCTCGCCGGCTTCATTATAATATTGAAAAAGATCTTTGCCGGGGATATCGCGACATTGCTTTACCAGTTTCGCCAGCTTTTTACTTTGAAGCGAAATTTTATGAAAAACGCCTTTTTTCCCTTTAAACTCAAACTTTAGGATATTACCATCTATCTTCACATGCCTGTCCTGTAACGTAGTCAAGCCGAATGACCCATATAGTTTTTTATAAGCCTCGTTCCCTACCCGTATGCTGGTTAGCTCCATTAATCTTACCACCAGCGCAACTACCTTTTCATGGTCAAGATTGGGCCGCGACAGGTCCTTATCCACCTGTTTGCGAATGGCAGGTAAATACCCGGCAAATGTTTGCAGCCTGTGATATTTGGATTGATTACGAATCTTACCCCAATCGGCATGATAACGGTATTGTTTTCGGCCCGCGGCATCTTTACCGGTAAATTGTAAATGACCGTTTTCATAAGGAGAAATCCAAACATCAGTATAGGCCGGTGGGATAACTAATTTATTAAATCGTTCAATCAGTTCCTTGTCCTTAACCAGTTTACCATCGGCATCATAAAAGCTCCACCCCTTGCCCGATTTTTTGCGGGTATAACCCGGCGCTGAACCAGCTACATACCGAAGTCCGACAGCCTTTGCAGTGACTTTTGGATTGCGGCCAATTTTTTCGAGCTTTTTGAGTAACCTGTTCATGCCACTATTAACATCGCTTCTGATTTTAAGTTTTACGCATAGCTGACCATTTTAGCTAAACTATTCATCAACTTTACTACACATCAAACACACTTCTTTATGAAATACAATTTTTTAGGCAATACTGGCTTAGCGGTATCCGAGCTATGTTTTGGCGCCATGACTTTTGGCGGCAACGGCATTTGGGAAGCCATTGGCAAAGTGCAGCAACAGGGCGTAAACGACCTGATAAAAAACGTGGTCGACCTGGGCATTAACTTTATTGATACCGCCAATGTCTATTCGTTCGGCGAATCAGAACGGTTGCTGGGTCAGTCCATCAAGCACCTGGGCCTTAACCGTAACGACCTGGTGATAGCCACCAAAGTCCGCGGCCGCATGGGCGAAGGCATAAATAACATGGGACTATCCCGTTACCATATTTTTCAATCGGTTGATGCCAGCTTGCAACGTTTGCAGTTAGATAATATCGATATCCTGTACGTACATGGCTATGATCCTAAAACATCAGTTGAAGAAGTAATGCATACCTTAAACGACATCGTGTTAACCGGCAAAGTAAGATACATTGCCGTTTGTAACTGGCCCGCATGGACCGTGATGAAAGCGCTGGGCATAGCCGAAAAACATGGCTGGAACAAATTTATGGGTCTGCAGTATTTTTATTCGTTATCCGGCCGCGATATTGAGCGTGAGCTTTTACCAATGGCACTCGATCAGAACATCGGCGTAATGCCCTGGAGCCCCCTGGCAGGTGGTTTCCTTTCGGGAAAATATACCCGCAACAACGAAAAAGCCGGCGATTCAAGACGCGACACCTTTGATTTCCCACCCATCAATAAAGAAAAAAGCTATGATATTATTGATGTCATCAGCGACATAGGCAAACAACATAACGTATCTGCCGCACAGGTAGCACTGGCCTGGGTGCGCCTGCAAAAAGGCATCACCAGCACCATCATCGGTGCAAAAAATGTAGATCAGCTGAAAGATAATGTCAAGTCAATCGACCTCGATTTATCAGCAGAAGAGCTAAAAAGAATCGACGAAGTAAGCGCCCTTCCAAAAGAATACCCTGGCTGGATGGTTGAACGGCAGGCAGCAGATAGAGAGTTGAAGTCCTGAGTCAGGAGTTCTAAGTCTTAAGTCAGGACTCAAGACTCAGAACTCCTGACTTAAGACTTTAACAACATACTCCACCTGCTCCGGGTGCACATCTAAATGCAGCACAAAACGGATGCGGTTGGCAGCTGTTGGCAGGGCTTTGATGCCATGTTGCGCCAATTTTTCTGAAACAGCGGCTGCCGGTTCAACCGTATCAAATAAGATCAGGTTGGTTTCGACGGGCAATACATTGGTTACCCAGCTGCATTTGCTCAATTGTTCGGCTAATATTTGCGCGTGGGCATGGTCAATTTTTAACCGCTCCACATGATGGTCTAAAGCATAAATACCCGCAGCGGCTAAAAAACCACCCTGGCGGATACCACCGCCCAAAACCTTACGTATCCGGCGGGCATATTTAATGGTCTCTTTATCCGCCAAAAATACTGAACCCACAGGCGCACCTAATCCTTTGGATAAGCAAACCGAAATACCGTCAAAATATTTACCATAATCCAGCGCTTTATCGCCGGTATAAGCCAGCGCATTAAATATCCTGGCGCCATCCAAATGCAGCTTCAGGCCTTTTTCCTTACAAAGTTTGGCTATAGGTTTTATATCTTCTAAAGTATAGCAACTGCCACCGCCACGGTTGCTGGTATTTTCCAGCACTACCAAACTGGTATGCGGAAAGTGAATATTTTCCGCATTAATTTCCGGTTCTATCATTTCGGCGGTTATCAACCCGCGGTAGCCGTTCAATAAACGTGTGGATACGGATGAGTTAAACGCAATCCCCCCACCCTCATACCGGTAAACATGCGCAGTTTGATCGGCAATCAGTTCATCCAGTGGTTGCGTAAAGCATTTAATGGCAATCTGGTTGGTCATCGTACCCGACGGGCAAAATATCCCGGCTTCCTTACCAAACATGGCCGCCGATTTTTGCTCCAGCTCATTAATGGTTTCATCTTCGCCAAAAACATCGTCGCCAACTTTGGCATTAAACATGGCTTCCAGCATGCCTGGGGTAGGCTTCGTTACAGTATCACTGCGTAAATCAACGGTCATAAGTGTCAAAACTATAGTAAGCCCAATTTTAATAATTTTATTTGTTTTTATCTATTTTTTTGTCATTTCGACCGCAGGGAGAAATCTTGAATTGATAAGTAAACGCACGCCTATCGCTTCAAGATCCTTCGCTATCGCTCAGGATGACAAATCTCTATGTGTCAGGTAGCCACTGTTTAAATTATTTTACTAATTTTGAGTAGACAGCAGGCAGCTTTGTACAATAAAACCCGGTAATCCCTGTTATTCAATAGCCATGCAAAAACGCTTATTAATTTTCCTCTCTTTCCTGCTGATCGTTATATCCGCAAACGCTCAAAAATGGCAGAATGGGTTTTTTTATGACGTAAAAGGAAGTAAGGTACCCGGCCAGATCAGGCTTTACCCGTCGGGTAAACCACCGATAAAGGATGAGGCTTTTATCGAATATCGCGAAGACACTAAATCGGCAGCTATTAAATTAAGCGCCAGCGACCTGCGCTCATTCACTGTAGCACAGGATAGCTTTGTGGTAGCCGCAAACGGTGGCTGGTCAAATTATGAGCTCGACTTTGTGCGGGTAGCATTAAACACGCCATTAAGATTATTTCAGGCAAACGGAGGCGGTGGTGGTGACAGCGGCTTCGGCATATCTCCCGGAGTTGGCGTAGGTGTTGGTGGCGGTACCGGAGGCTTAGGCGGAGGCGTGGGTGGCGGCATATCTATCCCCATTGGCGGCCACGGCGGTAGAGGAGGTAAAGGCGCCATTTATTTTTACGGCACCAATACTGCCAATATGAAACCCATCAGCAACCAGGGATTTATAGATATCATGACCGAAGTAATGGCCGATGAGCCCGAAGCTGTAGAACAGATAAAAAGCAATAAATACAATCTTGGTAATATAGAAAAGCTGATCGCTTATTTTAAGAAACTGGAGGCTAAGTCCGGAAGTCAGTAAAGTCGGGAAGTCCGAAAGAGCATTAAGTAATTATATGAAGATACTTTTAACGTTAGCTGTTTTCTCAATCGTTACTTTTTTTTACGTAAAAGACTCGATAGTCAATACAGTATGGACATACAAGGTTGCGAAAAATGCCAATGACACTCTTCGGTTTAAAGCACATAATATTGTTATCGAATATGATTGTGAGCTAAATTACACAATGAAAGGCACGTACAAGTTCTCAAAAGACACCTTGATAGTGACGATGAACGATGACTCGCATAGCGAAGATGGCGGCAAACCAGAGATATTTCGGACTAAATATTTTTTAAAAAAGAATAATACTTTTTTGTCTGTTTTAACGATTCAACGATTAATAAGGAACAACTGGGAACAAGTAAAGGCTGATGCAGAATACACTGGATACAAAAGGATAAGATAATTTAACTGCAAACTGCAAACCGGTAACTGCAAACTCATAAATTCTGCGCAATCACAAACCCGCTTGCCCAGGCCCACTGAAAATTATATCCGCCCAACCATCCGGTAACATCCACGCATTCGCCGCCAAAAAATAATCCCGGCACCTTTTTGCTTTCTAACGATTTGGAGGACAGCTCATCAGTTGACACGCCGCCGCGCATTACTTCGGCTTTGTCATAACCTTTGTCGCCTGCGGGTTTTACCTTAAACTCATGTATGCGGTTACTGATATTTTCCAGGTCGGCTTTAGTTAACGAGGCCAGGTTCTTTTCTACCGGCAAATAGCCGCTTAAAGCCTCGGCAAATTTGCGGGTGTAGAGCGTTGATAAAAAGTTAAGTAAGGTTTTTTTACCGTTAAGTTCGCGTTCTTGTTGAAGTAACTCTGCTATATTTTCATTGGGTAGTAGGTCGATAAATATAAATTCGCCGGGTTTCCAGTAAGATGATATTTGCAATATCGCGGGGCCGCTCAACCCCCAATGGGTGAAAAGTATATTTTCTTCAAAGCTTATCTGGTCATTCCATACCCGGCAAAAAATACTATTGCCTGCTAATTGCTCATACCACGCCTGATCTTTCCCGGTAATTGTCAGTGGCACCAGTGCAGGCGCAGTATCTACAATTTTGAGGTCAAATTTCCGCGCTGTTCGCAAACCAAAATCCGTAGCGCCCATTTTGGGTATAGGTAACCCGCCTGCGGCGATGACCACTTTCGGCGCCGAGAGCTTTATCTCACGCCCATTCTTTTCATAAACAACAATAAAGCTATCATCCGTTTTTTCAATACTTTTCACATCCGCATCGCACCTGATCTGCTGCC
>Ga0207032_1221_pt1 | contig 13027 bp, 11 predicted proteins | sample Alteio_BWMinCont_38_FD_153308 | JGI IMG/M metagenome (GOLD analysis project Ga0207032, IMG submission 153308) | Enriched cells from forest soil in Barre Woods Harvard Forest LTER site, Petersham, Massachusetts, United States -... | ecosystem: Environmental > Terrestrial > Soil > Temperate forest >... | reverse complement strand
CTTTGCGAGCACAACAATACGCACATTGCTAAAAATAGCTTTTTCAGTAATTGTCGCGTCATGGGCGCAGATGAACAACCCGGCATAGACGTCGTCGCCGATATCTTTTGTTGTGAACGTATCGGAAGTAAATGGCTCGCCTTTACGTGCTACCGACATGGTATAAACATCCCCTCTGCGTTCCAACTGCACCACATTCGCATCTTCAATTTTTGAAACTATCTGCCGCGTTGAATCATCCTTTTGTGTGCGGTACTGCATACTCACCAACTTAACGCCGTGTACTGCAACATCCACGTATTTAGATCCTGCATCCAGGTCAGATCGTACCATTACGCCAATTTTACGATGTTCATTCGCACCTTTATTGGAGATAAACTGCACGTTAGCGCGCAGTATAAAATCGCCTTTTATCTTTTTCCATAAAAAGTGAAAGTCATCATGCTTGCCCCAGATATTGGCACCGGCACCGGATAAGGTGTATAGTTGCGTTTCAGTATTATAGATAACCGTCCCTTTGGGTTTAACAGTACCAATATCACTTTGACCGTCAAACATGCCTAATGATTGGGCTTGTGCGGTTGCATTGTAATTCAAAAAAATTACGGGCAATGCAATAGCCAGCAAATAAAATAACTTCCTGTTCATAAATTGGTTTTTAGATCAGCAATCGATTGCACTAAAGTTATAAATAATTTTATATTTCCAAATTAGATTACGCCGATAATAACAAAAAAGGGGACATGCGCTGCATATCCCCTTTTTTGTTTCTTGTTGTTAAGGTTAGCTTTTAACTTTTTCAACTTTTGTAATGTGTTTGGTTTTTGTACCGTTGTAATGTTTGTGTTTGCTAAAAGTGTTATGTATTTTTTGGGAGAAAGTGGTTGTTTTTTTAACCTTATCTTCCTTTTTAACTACAACTTGTTGTGCAAACGCTGTTACACCGATGGCAAATACCATCACGAATACGGCTATTAATTTTTTCATGGTTTAGTTTTTTTATAACCGTACAACAACGTGGTGTGAAAATTGTTTTAGCTTATTCTGTTACCAATATTTCTTTAGGCGATTCGTACGCTGTTACTTTGTCTTTATTAGCATAATCTAAAAAAAACTGCTTCTTCGAATCGCGGTATGAACTTACCCCGCCTATCAGGCTTAAAAATTTTATATAGCACCAGGCCATATCCAATTGGTAAGGTTTAAAACCTGATCGCGCACTTTTGGGATACAGGTGATGATTATTATGCCATTCGCCGGCCACATAGCCCGGCCAAATTTGATTGATCGACATGTCCTCGCGGTTATAATCTATCCCATCGCGGCGTTTATCGTGTCCTTTACCGTGGCCTTCATAATTAAAGGTGCGTACGCCTACTGCCCAAAAACCGGCTGCGCCAAATACAGCACACGCTAACCCCGGGCCGCCTATCAAATAAAATAAGATGAACCAAAAGCTCCAGTTTAAAATGATACTGATTATGGTACGGGTTGGGTTTGCCAGTGTACCCCATACTTGATATTGTGCATAGGTATTGGTATTAACACCCGTATGTTTCATTAAGCTAACACAGCGGCCGTAATCTTTCTCGTTCATACTGCGGGCAATAGGCTGGTGGTTTACATCAGCCAAAAAACAATATAAAAAGCCACCGGTGGCATTATAAGGATCGCCGGGCTGATCAGACAAGGCATGATGCACGTGGTGAGAAATAGCATAGATCTCTTCGGGGATGATTTTCAGCGTTAAGTTTTGCGTAAAAAACCGCCAGAATTTATTGCTGAACTTATAAGCATTATGCGTACAATAACGATGGTGCCATATGGTACCATGCGTGCCCATAATAATCATGCTGTAAACAAACGCGACCAGCAATAATTTAAATGAAAAGTATTTAAACAGGAATACGAATAAAAAAGGCGCCAATAAAACCACCAGCATCCAGCTCAGAAAAGAGAGCCAGTTTTTCTTATTTTTGAAAACATTTAACCTCGAAAAAAATTCTTTTAAAATTTGCCCAGCATTGGGTTGTGAAAGGTTACCACACTCATCTGTCCACCCATATCTGGGCGGCTCCAGCACATTATCTAAAAAAGCCATTAATCTTTAGGGTTAAGTATCTTGAATAAAAATTATATTGTAGCAGGTCTCTTGAATATATAATACTTATCAAACGCGCTAATAGATATAAAATTGCTTTCCAAAAAACATTGTAATCAAAAAGTAAAAATATACTTTTTTTGATATTATTTTTACAAAACACAAAATAATAACATAATGTTAATGGTATCAGGCAGATAAAATGCAACGTTCACCGATCAACAATTGCTCGCAAGCTGCATAATTATCGGGCACAGTTATCTTTTCCACTTCCTGTTTGTAGTTTTGTTTGATCTCTTTGCGGCGACGCGCCTCGATAAATCGTCTTACGTGATCGCGGTTTTCCAGTATTAAACCCGGAACACGTACCGGTTCATTATTTTCGTCCTTAGCTACCATAGTAAAATAGCTGGTATTGGTGTGTTTTACTAAATTAGTTTTTATGTTCTCGGATATTACGCGTATGCCCACTACCAATGAGGTGTTGCCTACATAATTTACCGATGCCATTAAGGACACCAGTTCACCCACCTCAACCGGCTGTAAAAAATCGACTGCATCAATTGAAGCGGTTACACAATAATTTCCGGCATGTTTGGCCGCGCATACATAGGCCACTTTGTCCATTAAGGATAATAATATACCGCCATGTATCTTACCGCCAAAATTGGAATAGGATGGTATCATTAATTCGGTAATTACTGTTTCAGAGAAATGAACAGTTTTATAGGTAGATTGGTCTGTTAAGGAAGAAGGCATAGTAATTATTTTAATGTAAGATCGTATCAAAAATACACGAATACATCGCTTTAAAGCTATACCGGTTTATAATTTAGTACCAATAAATCAGGTAACTATTGAAATTTAATTATTAACCTATAAATTGGCTGAAAATATCTTTCAGTGAAAAAAATTCTCTTTTTTATAATCGCCCTGTTTTATTTCAGCACCTGTTTCTCGCAACAGGTGGTCGATCGTAAAAACAAGCTGACCGCTTTCGTGACCGAACGGTACCATACCATTATTGAAGCCAATAAAGAGGTTAAACAGGGTTTATACCAGGCGCTTTATAACAAAACAGCTATTGCAAGTGGAATGTATACCAATGATAAAAGAATCGGCGTGTGGTTGTTTTATAATAAAAAAGGAGAATTACTTGAAAAGTATGAATATGATACCAATACGTTATTGTATGAGGCGGTAGAAGATACCTCATCAAATATGCGCTATTTTGTAGATGCCAAAATAAACGCTGCCGACCACGTTACCAAGCCCATAAAAATTGGTGGCAGATATTACGCGTACATACCTTATCTGAGGTTATTTAAGTTACCCCCCGGATCTAAGTAATAATACGCACGATGGTTACTTAGCTACATTGGAACTATTGGTTAGCCCGGGCGGCAGGCTTGCGGATTATAAGATACACCTGAAAATTAACGGAGATGATGAAATAATGCATCCCAATACCGATCTGCTGAAAGAAGAAGATAAACAGTTTATACCGGCAAGCCTAAATAATGAGCCGGTGTCTTGCCGGATATTTATACAATGCTACGTCAATTATTATGACGAGATTGATACATGGTAAGTCTGAACCACGATTTATAGGATTAAAGGGATTTTCAGGATTACTAAACCTTTTTAATCAGGTTAATCTGCCTAATCCAATAAATCGTGGTTCAGACAACTACCTAATGTGCGTGATGGCCATCAACCCCATGAGCGTGCCCATGTGATAATTCTTCGGGTGTTGCGGGCCTTACATTTAATATCACACCTTTAAAGTGAAGTTTTTGACCGGCCATTGGGTGGTTCAGGTCAACTATAACTGAATCTTCAGCTACCGATACCACTTGTCCCTGGAAATGGTTACCGTTATTATCCTGTAAAGGCAATATGCTGCCAACTGTTGGCAGGTCTGTACCATTAAACATTTCAATAGGTAAATTAGCTACAGCTTCATCATCATATACACCATAACCATCTTCTGCCGAAATGCTGAAATCATAATTATCGCCTGTTGATAAGGTGCTTAAATTTTCTTCGAATTTTGGAAGCATTTGCCCTGCCCCAAATAAAAACGTTAATGGTTGTTCTTGTGTCGCGCTTTCTGTTAAAGCTTCCTTACCATCTTCCTGGTTAACGTACAGATCGTAAGTTAATGACACTACATGTTGGGGTTGAATTTTCATTACAAATATTTGTTTTTTATGGATAATATAATTAATGTTCAATTTGTTTTAATGCCTCTGCGACATTGTAAGCAGGTAATCCGCAGGTTTTATCCTTACACACAAATATTTGCGTGGTGCTGCCAAACCGGTTTTGAAGCAAAGGTAAACTTCCTTTTTTACCGCCCAACATAATTTTATTGGGAATATATTTTTTTTCGATTTCGTTGCGATATTGTTCAAACTCACTTCCCGTTATAGCTATCTCATAAACGCCAAAAACTTCATCTAACAACAACATGGCCCAGTTAGAATAAGAGGAACCATATTTAGCCAGGTGCGGCATTATATTACGCAGCAGCTGCGCTGATATTTCATTATAATGCTCATTGTCAAACAACAGGCCCAACTTTTTCAGGTTACGCGCCATAACCGAATTAGAAGCCGGGGTCACCCCATCCATAATTTCAGACTTACGGGCAATTAATTGTTCATCATCATCTGCTGTATAAAAGAAAATGCCATTTTGGAGGTCATAATAATGAGAGATAGCATGATCGGCTAATTCTACAGCATGCTGCAGCCATTGCTCATCAAAGGTAACCTCGTACAAAGCAATAAAACCATCAATTACATTGGCGTAATCATCCAAAAAAGCTACCGTTTCATCTCCGTTCTTTTTATAAATTCGGTTTATACGATCATGATGAACCAGGTTTTTTACAATAAAATTCGCGTTTCTTAACGCCAGTTCAATAATTCCAGATTTATTAAAGGCCCGGTAAGCATCACATAGTCCCTTTAACATTAATCCGTTCCATGAGGCCAATATTTTATTATCCAATCCGGGGCGGATGCGTGTACTGCGCGCTTCAAATACTTTTTGCCAGCTGCTTTCAATCTTTTGCTGAAGTTCTTCTACACCAATACCCAATTTTTCTGCCAGCTGCTTATCTTCTTCTTTCCTGAAAAATACGTTGGTTTCCTCTTCGTGCCAATTCCCTGCATCAGTAACATGATAATAAATACAAAACAGATCGGCATCCCCGCCTAAAATAGCTTCAATCTCTGGCTTAGTGAAGGTATAAAACTTACCTTCCACCCCTTCGCTATCCGCATCGAGTGCTGAATAGAATCCACCTTCGGGCGATAATAGTTCCCGCACTGAAAACACTATCGTTTCATCAACTATTTTTTCATAAAGCGTATCCGGATTCCAGGTATGTGCCTCGGCATATAAACCTATTAATTGTGCGTTATCATACAACATTTTTTCAAAATGCGGCACGTGCCATACGCCGTCAACCGCGTAACGCGCAAAGCCGCCGCCCATATGATCATAAATGCCACCAAAGGCCATCTTTTGCAAGGTTAATTTAACCAATTGTGCCAGTTCACCATCCTGCATTAAATGGGCATAGCGCATTAAAAACTGCCAGTTATTCGGCATCGGGAATTTGGGGGCGTTACCCATGCCACCCTCAATATGGTCAAAATACTTTTTCCAGTTATTTACTACTATTGCTATATCTTCTTTTACATAATCAACCTGTTCAGCAACAAAAGCTATAGATTCATATTGTTGAATGCCTTCAGTTAGTCTAACTGCATACTCAGCTGCCTCGCCGGGTTTTTGTTTATAAAAATCGGCCAGGTTAAACAATAAGCTTGTCCAGTCATTTTTTCGGAAATAGGTGCCACCATAGATGGGCCGCTGGTCGGGTAGGCAAATACAGTTTAACGGCCACCCTCCGCGGCCGCTCATCAATTGCACGGCACTCATATAGATCTGGTCAACATCGGGGCGCTCCTCCCGGTCTACTTTGATACAAACAAAATACTCGTTCATCACTCCGGCCACGCTTTCATCTTCAAAGCTTTCATGCTCCATTACGTGGCACCAATGGCAGGCAGAATAACCTATACTTACTAATATTAGTTTATTTTCTGCCTTTGCCTTTTCCAAAGCTTCCGCCCCCCACGGATACCAATTAACCGGATTATTGGCATGTTGCAGTAAATATGGTGAAGCTGAATTTGCCAGGTGATTCATATCAATTTATTTGACGGCTAAATTGCGGTTTTAATTTAAAATCGAATTAAATTGATAAAAGTTTTGTAAAGGTTTTTTATTTACCTTACCATCTTTAAAAACCATGAAACCTTTGAACAAATTATTAACCCTTTTTACAGTGGTAATTCTACTGCAAAGCTGTACCCAGAGCAAACCCGGATGGTGGAAAAATGAGCAGATCTCATCCGGCAAAAGAGAAGATTTTCATCAACTCAATACCGTAGCCTTAAAATGTCTGAAAGACGATAATTATAAATTTTTGAAGACCCTGGTATCCAAAGAATTGATGGAGAGTAATTATACGATAAGACAGGCGGAATCTATCAGCAACCGGTTAAATGCCAATGATTACACGCTGTTTGATGAATATTATGCAATTAATAAGTGGAAAAGTGCCGATACAATAATAAATAAAGTTGTTAATAAAAATAGTTACAATTTATATTATGGAGGAGTAGCCAGGGAAATGTACCTCGCATTTTTCCTGCCAAAAAACGGTAACAATAAATGGATGATAACGCTTATTTATGCCAAATTTAATTACGGATGGAAAATTAGTCAAATGGATGTTGAGCCTTATACCATCAACGGCAAAACCGCGCCAGAGCTTTTTGACCTCGCTAAGCAGGAACAGGCTAAAAATTATTACTCCAACACTGAAACCACGATGGAACTTGCCGGTTTATGCTCAAGGCCCAATGACTTTTGGTTATATACAAACGATACCCAGATCAATGAATTTCGCCATCAGTCATTAACCGAAGCCAATCAACATATTAAAGTTCCGCTTGTAATCGATGGGGTTTCTTCGCATCCACGCATATTCCGTATTGCTACTGAAAAAACAGCACAGGGCACCTACCCAATGATCTATTACCAAACATCTGTTAATTTAACTAATATAGATGCTATTAAAAAAGAACATGAAGCGATTAAAAAGGTGATAGGAAAGTTAATTCCAGGTATTGATAAAGATAATGACTACTTAATATATACTGCGTTTAACAAATTGCCCAATTCAAGCGAGTCCGTTGATCGATATGAAATAGATGATAAATTGAGGTAAAAAAGTAACGCTTATGTATCACATTCTTTTTAATAGGGTGCATAACAAATTATCAAATTCATAATTTATTTGGTTAATTTGCCCAATTAAATATAAATCATCGCAATGCGTTATTCAAAATTAACTTATTTATTCAGTGCATTAGGTTTGCTCCTGGTCACTTCAGCAGCATCGGCACAAACGGCCGATTCTATTAAATACGACCACCTGGAAGTATTTGGCCCGGTAACCTGGCCAACAACCAGTGGTGGCACACGTTCGGCAAGCGGAAAACCGGGCGAGCACTACTGGCAAAACCGCCCCGATTATGTAATTCATGCAACCTTAAACGAAGGCGCGCAGGATACCACCGTAACCGGCGATGTGGCGATTAACTATACCAACAACAGCCCCGATCAGTTAGAATACTTATGGCTGCAACTGGATCAAAACCTTTTCAAACCCGATTCACGTGGCTCTGCAACAGTGCCTATTACCGGCGACCGTTTTGACGTAAAAGGCTTTAAACGCGGTGGATATCATATCCATTCGGTAACCGTTACTTATAAAAATCAAACTTATACGGTTATACCTGTTATTACAGATGCCCGTATGCAGATCCGCCTAAAAACACCGCTTGGCGCCAAAGGCGATAAAATAACTGTAAAGGTAAACTACGATTTTTCTATACCTAACTATGGCGCCGACCGTATGGGCCGCAAAACCTTTAAACAAGGTATAGTGTATGAAATTGCGCAATGGTATCCGCGTATGTGTGTGTATGATGATGTTGAAGGCTGGAACACCTTGCCTTACATGGGCCTCGGAGAGTTTTACTGTGATTATGGCAACTTTGATTACTTCATCACTGCCCCTGCAACCATGACCGTAGCCGGATCAGGCGATTTGGTAAACGCGGCCCAGGTATTAAGCGCAGCTCAACAATCCCGTTTGGCTGAAGCCCGCAAAAGCGATAAAACGGTTATGATTATTAAACCTGAAGAAGTAGGACAAGCGGCTACCCACCCTTTTAAAGGCAGCTTAACCTGGCACTTCAATATGACTAACAGCCGTGACGTATCATGGGCAGCATCAACCGCTTTTATTTGGGATGCAGCAAGAATTAATTTCCCTTCAGGTCGTAAAGGTATTTCTATGAGTACTTATCCTGCTGAAAGTGCGGGCGACAAGGCTTATGGCCGCTCAACCGAGTACTTAAAAAGAAGTATTGAACTTTATTCTGCAAAATATTTTGAATATCCATGGAGCTCGGCTGTTAACGTAGCCGGTGTTGCATTGGGTATGGAATATCCCGGCATTATTTTCTGTCAAAGCAATTTAAAAGGTGGCGGCTTATGGAACGATGTTACACATGAAATCGGTCATAACTGGTTCCCGATGATCGTTGGTTCAAACGAGCGTAAATACATGTGGATGGATGAAGGCTTTAATACTTTCATTAATGAATATTCTACCGAAAAATTTAATAACGGCGAATATTTTAACGCTAAGGGCCGCCCTGCAGCCAGCACTACACGTGCCATGATGCGGGCCACCGATCCTTTGATGACTGCCCCTGAAGCTATTAATGATTATGGCCAGTACTATACAAAAACATCGGCCGGATTGGATATGCTGCGCAACCTGGTATTGGGCCCCGAGCGTTTTGATTATGCTTTTAACGAGTACATCAAACACTGGGCATTTAAACACCCACTGCCTTATGACTTTTTCAGGGCAATGAACGATGCTGCAGGTGAGGACCTGAACTGGTTCTTCCAGCCCTGGTTCTTTACTACCTGGAAAATTGACCAGGCTGTACAATCGGTAACTTATGTTAAGAATGATGCAGCTAACGGCGCATTGATCACTTTGGTGAACAAGGAAAAAATGGCTATGCCTGTTGATGCACAAATAACCCAGGCTAATGGTAAAATAGAAATTATACACCTGCCGGTGAATATCTGGCAAAGGGGTGCTGTTTGGAAATTTGTTTACCCTTCAACTTCCGAAATTCAATCCATAGTACTTGACCCGGATAACCAGCTTCCTGATGTTGACCGGAAGAATAATACCTGGAAAGGTGGAAAATAATTTCGGAATTCGGATTTTCGATTTCGGGTTTTAAATTCTGATATAACAAAAAAGACCTGCTTGAAACAAGCGGGTCTTTTTTGTTATCGGCTATATTTTTAAGATTGTTGAATGTTTGGTATATTTGAATAGTAGCTTAAAATTTGGATTATGGAAAGAATAATATTGGAGGTTGATGATAAAGTAGCCAAAGCCTGGCGTACAGCTTCTGCTAAACTTAAGCAGGAAATTGGAGGCCTTATGAATAAACAGATTGCTACTATTATTGACCGAAAAGAAGAAAAAGACATTATTCCATTTCTGAAGGAACTCCGCCAGGAAATGGCTGAAAAGGGCCTTACACAGGAAATCCTGAACGATATCCTTAAGGATGAATTATAAATTATTTGTTTTTGATACTAATATCTTTGTAAGCGCTGCGATTTTAGCGGGTTCTGTAAATGATCAGGCATTAGATAAAGCTTTTAGAACAGGGAGGGTAGCAATTTCTACAGAAACTTTTGCTGAATTTACAGAAGTTATTTTCCGGAAAAAATTCGATAAGTACCTTACAGACGAAAGAAGGTTACAGGTAATTCAAAAATTAGAACAAGACACTCTTATTTTTAAAGTTGATATTATTATCGACACTTGTCGCGATCCAAAAGATAATAAATTCCTTGAATTGGCCGTTACTGCGGGAGCTTCTTGTATCATTAGTGGAGATCAGGATTTGCTTACATTACATCCATTTAACGATATCCCCATTTTATCCCCTTTTGATTTTTTACAGAAATTATAGTTTCTTAATCCGCTAATTTTGTTTTAGCTAACAGATTTACTTTTCTCAAAGCAGCCTTTTTTAAAATCCGAAATCGAACATCCGAATTTCGAAATCAAAAACCTTTCTCCTTTCGCCCCAAAATCTTAATTTCGCCATACTTAGAAAAGAGGAAACAGATTTGGATTATTTAGAGGGATTAAACCCTGAACAGAAGGCGGCAGTACAACAAATTAAGGGGCCGGTAATGATCATTGCCGGTGCAGGATCGGGTAAAACACGCGTAATTACTTATCGTGTAGCGCATTTGGTGCGTAATGGCGTCGATCCGTTTAATATACTCGTATTAACATTTACCAATAAGGCCGCCCGCGAAATGCGCGAGCGTATAATGCATTTGGTGGGTACCGAGGCTAAAAACATCTGGATGGGCACCTTTCACTCGGTTTTTGCCAAATTATTGCGCGTAGAAGCCGAAAAGATTGGCTACCCTAATAACTTCACCATTTACGATACTGACGACAGCAAAAGTGTATTAAGGACTATTTTGAAGGAAATGAACCTGGACGACAAGCTGTATAATGCCAATTTTGTACATAACCGTATATCTGCCGCCAAAAACAATTTGGTTTCATGGCAGGAATACCAGCAAAACGATCAGATACAGGCGGATGATCATTCTACAGGTCGCGGCCAGTTGGGTAAGATCTTTGAAACTTATGTGCAACGCTGTTTCCGCGCAGGTGCAATGGATTTTGACGATTTGTTATTTAAAACTAACGAGCTGTTAAAAACCAGCCCGGATACCTTAAACAAATACCAGCACAAGTTTAAATACCTGATGGTGGATGAGTACCAGGATACTAACTTTTCGCAATACCTTATTGTTAAGAAACTGGCGGCGGTTAACGAGAATATCTGCGTGGTGGGTGATGACGCACAAAGTATCTATGCCTTTCGCGGCGCCAACATACAGAACATCCTGAATTTTGAAAAAGATTACCCGGACCTGAAAGTATTTAAGCTGGAGCAGAACTACCGCTCCACCCAAAATATTGTAAATGTCGCCAACAGCATCATCGCCAATAATAAAGAACAGCTTAAAAAAAATGTTTTCTCTGAAAAAGAAGCAGGCGACAAGATAAAAGTAATGCGCGCCTTCAGTGATAATGAAGAAGGTAAGCAGGTTGCTGAAGCTATTATGTATGAGCGCACCAGCAAAGGTTTAAAATGGCATGATTTCGCTATCCTGTACCGCACCAATGCACAATCCCGGTCGATGGAAGAGGCTTTGCGTAAGTTGGGTACACCTTATAAAATATACGGGGGCCTCTCCTTTTACCAGCGCAAAGAAATTAAGGACCTGATTGCTTATTTCAGGCTAACTTTTAATCCTAACGATGAGGAAGCCCTAAAACGGGTTATTAATTACCCGCGCCGGGGTATTGGCGATACTACAGTGGATAAAATTATTGTAGCTGCCGATCAGCACCAGATCACTCCATGGGAGGTGCTTATAAACCCTTCCCAATATTTAGAAGGGCGAGTTTCCGCATCGGTTGGTGCGTTTGCCACCATGATACAAAGCTTCCAGGTGTTGACCAAAACGCAAACAGCTTATGAAGCGGCTTTATATATCGCACAGCATTCGGGTTTGTTAAAAGATCTGTATGAGGATAAATCTGTTGAAGGATTAAACCGGTATGAAAATATTCAGGAGCTGTTAAATGGTATCAAAGAGTTTTCTGAACGGGAGGACCTGGAGGAGAAAGGGCTGGATATTTTTATGCAGGATATTGCCTTGTTGACCAACGACGATAATGATAAAGACCCCGATGCAGATACGGTGTCTTTAATGACTATCCACTCATCAAAGGGGCTGGAATTTCCGCAGGTATATGTGGTTGGATTGGAAGAAAACCTGTTCCCTTCTCAAATGGCGCTTAACTCACGTACCGACCTGGAAGAAGAACGCCGTTTGTTTTATGTAGCCATTACAAGGGCCGAAAATAAATTAACCTTAAGCTACGCTACCTCCCGCTTTAAATTTGGTACACTAATCAGTTGTGAGCCAAGCCGGTTTTTGGACGAAATTGATGCGCAATATTTAGAGCTGGACTTTACCGCCAAACCAGCAAACAGCGGTAAATTATCATTTGATGATGAACGAAATACCTGGAGCAATAAGCGTGAAGATACCTTTTCAAAGCCGAAACCGGCCACTATAAAAACAACCTCTATATTGGCTAAGGCTCACGTTCCGTCGCCGGGTTTCGCCCCATCTGATACTTCAAATTTACAAGTGGGAATGGAAGTAGAGCACGAACGTTTTGGCTTTGGCAAAGTAATTAGTTTAGAAGGTAATAAACCCGATGTAAAAGCTACTATTTTCTTCAAAGAAATTGGACAGAAGCAATTGTTGTTAAAATTTGCCAAGTTGAGCATCATAAACCAATAATTAATTTTTTCTATTTTTGTGGAGTGTTTTCCACACATGGGCATTTAAATACGTAAATTTATTGCCCATGAATAGAAAATCAGGTTATAATAATTATGGCATAGCTTTTGGGTACAGGTTCATAACCTTTCCCCATAATTAATTATTAACAATAGCGACATGATCGACATCTTTAAAAAGCAAACAAATAAAACTATCGGTAAAAATATCCGAACCTTTCGTCATCAACATGGCTGGAGTCAGGAAGATGTGGCTAAACGGCTGGGTATCTCAATTCCGGCTTTTTCAAAAATTGAAACTGGGGTAACTGATATTAATTTG
>Ga0207032_1219_pt1 | contig 13155 bp, 11 predicted proteins | sample Alteio_BWMinCont_38_FD_153308 | JGI IMG/M metagenome (GOLD analysis project Ga0207032, IMG submission 153308) | Enriched cells from forest soil in Barre Woods Harvard Forest LTER site, Petersham, Massachusetts, United States -... | ecosystem: Environmental > Terrestrial > Soil > Temperate forest >... | reverse complement strand
CTTCATTTCAATCCCGCCTGGGACGCACTCCATGGATTACGCCGTACACAGATTTCGTTCTTCCTGAATTAGTTCAAAAAGGCGTGAAATCAATTCTGGTAGCATCCCCATCCTTCACCGTCGACTGTCTTGAAACACTAGAGGAAATTGATATGCGCTACCGCGAATTGTTCCTCGCCGCTGGCGGAGAGAAATTTGAGTACGTTCCATGCTTAAATTCGAGCGATTCTTTTGTGGGTGCGATTCGTGAGCTAGTAAAACCCTACATTCCAGAGCCAAAATCCTTATAATTCGGAACGCCACTTTCGCGAACGGCCTTCATGGCACTCGCGTATACTTTTAGCATATCCACACCATAATCAAGCTTCACGCGAGTAAATGCATCGGTCGGGCTGTCTGGATTTGGAGTCTCGCCGTTCAAGATCTTTTCGTCTTCGCGGCAGATCACGTGATCGGGGATATAGAGCATTTTATTATTTTTAAAACTTGAGCTACGAAGTTCATGGATTGGATACGCTCCATTATGGAGGGTTGCGGTCACACTCACTAAGAGCGCGGGTTTATGTCCCACTACTTCGCCTCTACAAAAGAGGAAGAAATTCTTAATCGCTGGCGACGCCATTCCATTATACTCGGGCGTTACGATTACGTAAGAATCAGACGCCTTGAGATCAGTTTCAATGGGTCCCCAAATATCTTTCCAGCGCTGTTCGCCCGCCCATACCCCTTCATCCCAAAGAGGAAGTGCGTTGCGAGCGAGGTTAGTCACCTTTGCTTCGCCGCCACGCTTTTCGATCATTTTTGCGATGAAATTTGCGACTTTGATACTTTGTGATTGCGTGCGGTGGCCGCCACTGATGATTTGTGTTTTCATAATTATAGAAAACTAGCGCCACCTTTCGCTTTGGTCAATGACATTCATTTACACTTTAATACCCTACCTTTTTAAATTGCCACTATGTACATATTCGGGTAGATTATCTCCGTGTTCAACTCGCTCGACGCAAAGACTAAATAAATAGAAAGCAGAATAAATTGAAAATTCTAATCACCCTCTCTGCGCTTATCCTCTTCATGACCACCACGCCTTCTATCGCGCTGGAGTCACAACCAGATCAAAATTATCCTCAAGTCACTTACTGTGAAACGAGAAACGAACTCAGCACCGAACAGTGGGGCGATAGTAACAAAGCTCAAAAATTTTCAGTTGGGATGTTTTATAGTTTGAATTCAGACTCGTCGGCAATCAATATTTCTGCGGTAGTGATTAATCTCAATAGCGTCCAAAAAAAGCCAATTCGTTTTGACCTGGTTACTCATTCCGTGAGTACCATTGATAAATTTGAAACCTATGATGGATATGCTGGAACCATCCCCGACAGCAGCTCGCCAAAACACCCTCTCTATCTTTCTATCGGAGTCACCGAACAACCCTCTGAAATTGGAAAACCAAAAAGCGTTTGGTTTGAGCTAGATGATTCAGATCATTTTGATAATGCGGTGAGTGTGCAGCACATGCCGATTTATCCCGCACAAGCAGATCAACATCCTTATTACTCTGGCCAGTGTTCTGTAATGGCGCGCTATCAAGCAGAACAAAAATTAGAAGAGCTCCAGGGCCCTGATTTACAAAAAGTAGCCAAAAAATAAAACCTTAGTAACACTCCATAATCATTGATATTTCACGCGCCCTCCTTATTAATATATTAAATTGATTTAATTGAGCAATTGAGGTACGTTGCCGTCGTCGTGCAACCCAAATTTTGCATCCTCAATTTATTTGTTCTCGCTAGCCTCGCATTCAGTCCGTTTGCGAATGCAGATACTGACGACATCGCGGCCAACTGCTCAGATATTCGCCTTGATCAAGCGCCGGGCGCGGCGATGACCGAGCTAGATTCCCGCATCCCCCACATTGCCCAAGTTGCGAACGATTGTTCTTTTTATACCGCGACCCAACTCTACGACGCTTGGCGATTTCGCTATCATGAAGACCACCTCGACCAACTCAGCTCGGCCTTTGAAGCGTACGTTCGCATGCAAGAGAAACAAGGCAAAACAGATCTAGAAACGGGGGGTAACGTTCCGGCTAATTTGAAAATGCTTCGAGGAGAGGGTTCGTGCCCGCGAAGATACTACAATTCTACTACGGGGCAAGATGACGATGAGGTCGTTTTTACAAAATTTTATAATACCTTTAAGGCTTCACGCGGTTTGATCGCAAATCAAAATACTAATTTCTTAAACCCGTTCCCGAACGCAATTGCTGATGCACCCATTCTTCTGGGACCGTTTTTTCCAGCTCCAACCACCTCGGTTACAGAACAGGTAAACGCGATCATTCAATACATGAAATCGCAAAATCAGCAGCTCCTTTCACCGCCAATGGCGGTGGTGACAAATCCAAATCTCTCTTTGCTACAAACTGACTTCACTCAGAATAATTTTCTTTCTTTTATTGATCAGGTGATTCCCGAAGATTGTTCTGAAAATGATCGTCTTCAAGTGAATCATAATTATGCTTATTCATTTCACGAATACACGGCAAAATTTCTTTCGCTAGAATGGCATGAAGATGCGCCCATTGCGCGTTCGATTAATGAAGAACTTAACAAAGGGGTGACGAAGGCAATGCCCGTTTCGATCGAATACTGTTCGACTGTTTTAGATGCAGGAAAAAGCTTTAAAGAAATAATGAGCTCCTATGACCCAAATTGTGGCCCCCATGCGTCTCTAGTGATTGGGCGAAGGTTCAACGCCGCTAAGAATTCATGCGAGTTTCTGGTTCGAAACACTTGGTTTCAAGCCGACCCCTATAGCAATGATTGGGAAAGAGAAGCAAACAAAGACCAAATTTGGATAGAGGCGAATACCCTCATCAAGGCGGTGTATCGCACGACTAAAATAGGTCCTAATTTTTTTGATATCGCGATTTAATTTTAATGACTAATTTTTCTGCTCAATCTGAATCGCAAAACGCGTAACGCCCGCGCGCTTCACCAAATCCATAATTTGAATCACGTCACCATGTTTGGTGTCTTGATCAGCACTGATCACCGCCTGAGAATTTGGATTTTTCTCAATCATGCTCTTAATCGCGGCTTCAATCTGTGAGGTTTCAATCGCTTTATTCATTAAACGAACCGCGCCGGTTTTATCAATAATGAGCGAGATCGATTCACTCGCTGATTTTTCACCACTTGAAGCTTTGGGCAAATTCACACTCATTTGCTCGCGAACCAGCATGGGAGCGGTCACCATAAAAATAACGAGAAGCACGAGCACCACGTCTACGAATGGAGTGATATTAATTTCTGCAATCGAAGACAAATCATCTGCTTCAAGATTTTGAGACTTACTTGCCATGCGCCGCTCTTGAAACGTAAAGATCGCGAACCGACTGTGCTTCTAAAAACGCATTCCGTAAGCGTTGTCCAAAATAGTTGTACGCAACGACCGCAGGAATCGCCACAAATAACCCGATTGCGGTTGAGATCAATGCTTCAGCGAGGCTTAACATCATCGCACTCATTGCAGAACCTTGTTGAGTAGAAAGAACGCCGAAACTTTGAATGATCCCTAAAACGGTACCGAATAGGCCAATAAATGGCGCATTTGAACCGAGCGTCGCAAGAACATTTAAGCCTCGCTCAAATTTAATCTTTTGATCAGCGAGATAACTCTGCACGGCACGATCGACCGAATCCCCTTCTCTACTCTCGGCACCCAGGGCGGCGAGTACAGCACCGGCTAAAAAAGAGGGATTATTTTCTGCCCAGGATTTCAGCAAATCCCAATTATTACTTTGGATTATTTTTTTTACTTCATCTGGTTTTACGTTGCCAATTTGCACTTTAAAAGTACGCTTTCGGTCAAACATAATTGCTACCGACCAAATTGAAAGAAGAAACAAGATGAGCATTACGCCTCTTGCACCAAACCCCATGATTTCTATCCAGTTCGCCATATAAAAGTAGTTTAGATGATGTTAAAGTGAACGTACATATGCAAAACGAAAAGATTCATGATCAAAATGTTGACTGGCTGTGTATCAACACGATTCGCACACTCTCGATCGATGCGGTTCAAAAGGCAAACTCGGGTCACCCCGGTCTCCCGCTCGGGGCGGCACCGTTTGCATACGTTTTGTTCCAAAATCATTTAAAATTTAACCCCAAAAATCCACACTTCTTTGACCGCGACCGCTTTGTGCTCTCTGCAGGTCATGGCAGCATGCTCCTCTATAGTTTGCTTCACCTTTACGGGTACGGTTTGTCTTTAGACGAGATTAAAAACTTTCGTCAATTGGGGAGCAAAACACCGGGTCACCCAGAGTATGGAATGACTCCTGGCGTGGAAGCGACCACTGGCCCCCTTGGCCAAGGTTGCGCAAACGCGGTGGGCATGGCAATCGCTGAACGAAAGCTTGCTGGGTTATTTAATTCGCATGATCACAATTTGGTCGATCACTATACGTATTGTCTGGTGGGCGATGGGGATTTGATGGAGGGGATTTCTGCTGAAGCTTCTTCTCTCGCGGGTCACTTAAAACTTTCTAAATTAATTTATCTTTATGACTCGAACGATGTTTCATTAGATGGTCCGACTTCACTTTGTTTTACCGAAAACGTTGCTAAACGTTATGAGAGTTACGGTTGGCAAGTCATTGAAGTGAAAGATGCTGATCATGATTTAAAAGCAATTGACCAAGCGATTGCTGCTGCAAAAAATGATCATGCTCGCCCATCACTCATTATTTTTAAAACCACGATTGGTTACGGCGCCCCAAACAAACAGGGTAAGAGCAGCGCACATGGAAGCCCCCTCGGCCCCGACGAAATTGCATTGACCAAGAAATTTTTGAAATGGGAAAATACAGAACCCTTTTTTATTCCACCCGCAGCTCATGCTCACTTTGAAAAAGCTGCTTCTTACGGCGCGCATACTGAAGAAAAGTGGACAGAGATATTAACCGCATGGAAAAAAGCAAATCCAACCAAGACAAAAATCTTTAATCAGGAAATTAATTTTACCCTGCCAGAATTTAAAGTGGGCGAAGATTTTGCTACACGTGAATCGGCCGGAAAATGTTTAACAATGATTGCGAGCCAAGTCCCTCTTTTCATCGGTGGAGATGCCGATCTTTCTGGATCAACCAATACTTTCATTAAAGACGGCGGGTCGTTTGAAGGAAAAAATGGAGCGGGTAGAAACATCCACTACGGCGTTCGAGAACACGCGATGGGCGCGATTGCGAATGGGATTGCCTATCACGGTGGGCTGAGAAACTTTACGGCAACGTTCTTTTGTTTTTCTGATTACATGAAACCTGCGATTCGATTAGCGGCGATGAATCACTTGCCAGTGACGTTTGTATTTACTCACGATTCAATTGGTTTAGGTGAAGATGGACCCACCCATCAACCGGTTGAACACTTGATGGCCCTGCGGGCGATTCCAAATTTGATTACCCTTCGACCCGCCGATGCTTTTGAGGCGAGAGAAGCATGGAAGTTTACGATGAATCACAAGAAGGGGCCAGTAGCACTCGTGCTCACTCGTCAAAAAGTGAAGACGCTTGACCGTAGTGTTTACGGCAGTGAGACGGGCTTAAATCAAGGCGCCTATGTACTTTCAGATCGTCCAAATTACCAAGCGATCCTCGTGGCAACCGGTTCTGAAGTCGGTCTTGCCCTCGATGCGCAAGCAGATTTAGAAAAAAACGGAATCGCCACTCGCGTGGTCTCAATGCCATCTATGGAAATGTTCTTGAAGCAACCCGCGCCTTATCGTGAATCGGTAATTCCAACGGCGTGCAAAAAAGTTGCATCCATTGAAGCAGGAGTCACTCTGGGCTGGGCTGGGATTACCGGCCGCGAAGGATTACACTTTGGAGTGGATACTTTTGGAATGTCGGCACCGGCTCCAAAAATCTTTGAAGCATTTGGTTTGACCGCGCAGAACATTGCCGAGAAAGTAAAAGCCTGGATTCCGGCGTGAACGAAAACGGTTTCAAGATCATTCGACTTGATCAGAAGGATGCGCCGAAGGTCAATGAACTGGTCTCTAAAGCCTTTGGCTACCTTCCTCCCGATAAATATTTTGATGATTTCCCCATTTGGAATAGTAACTCGGCCATTCGGCTGGGATTACTCGACGGAAGCAAACTGGCGAGTCATGTGGGCGTTCGCTTCACCTTAATGAAAACGAGCAAAGGCGCAGAGCGAGTTGCGCTCATTGGTGCTGTGGCAACTGATGAAGCCTATCGCGGCAAAGGCTGCAGCACTAAACTTCTCACCGAAGCCATTCGTCTCTCTGAAGAAAAAGGCAATACCTGGATTTTTCTTTGGGGATCGGAACACGGATTTTATGAAAAATTTGGATTTCACTTAAGTGGTGAACAGTTGCGAGCAAAAATTCGTGATCTTCAGATTGATCCCAAACTATTGGTGGGAAATGATCCTGGCCAAAAAGTGAAGCCAGAAATTAAAACGGGCCTTACCGAACGAATTTTTGAATTCATGTGCCAGACTCAAGCGGGGGTAGAACTCACCCTCGAAGACCACGATTGGTTCTTTGCGCATAAAAACGTAAAATGGTTCTCCCTTGAAAAACCATTCTCGTTCATCGCGTATCAGCGTGGAATGGACCTTCAACACATTGTTCACGAATACGGCGGCGACTTAAGCGGGATTGAAACCTTGCTTTACCACATTTATCAAATTGATCCCGATGCTCAAATTATTGGGAATGAAAATACGCTCATGAATTTGGGCTTTTCTGAAGACAGGATCATTCAGGAGTATTTATGTATGGCGAGATCAACTCCACCGAATCAGATTTGGAATCCTGAATTTTGGATTTCTGGGTTAAGCGCCTGCTAATTTAGGCACCTCATTGGTTAAATAGCGATTGTGTAATTATTACCAATATGCTACCATTATGCTTGCTTATGAATGGATTCCGTTTAGCCACACTTTTGAGTCTCTGTTTTCAACTCCTAGGATCTGGTGCCTTCGCTTCGCCGGATTCAATCGCAGAGCCGTTAGTGAAGTGGAGTAAACCCGAGGTCAGAGTGTGTTGGTATGCCGGTGACCGCGGTTTTACCGAAGAAGAAAAGCAGGCTGTTCAAAAAATAGTGCAACAAGAGTATACACCAAAAAAGACAGGGATTTATTTTACGGGTTGGAAAAACTGCGCCGACATCATGTGGGATAACTATGATGTCTCTCTTCTTGAAGATACCGATGATAAACCTTATAAAATTGCTTTTGACGGTCAATCATCAGCGATCGGTGAAAACGGCATTCTTGAAAAAGAGACTCGCTGGAGTTCGCGCCAATCTAAAATGGTGGATCACGAGTTTTATCGTACTAAAGATACTTCCAAACTACCCAACGTCTATCTCGTTGCTCAAAGAAAGGCCCAATTTAAAATTTCTTATTTGGTAGATCTTGAGCGCACTGCACTTCATGAGCTTGGACATATCGCCGGTCTCAGGCACGAACACGCAAGACCAGAAGCTCAACTCGACCCTCATTGCAAGGGCGTTAGCCTCACCGAAAAGGAAATAGATACCACAGATCGTTACGGTGAATATGATAACCATTCGATCATGAATTATTGCTGGAAGTATTACCTTGAAGATAACGGAGGACCAGAAGCGGAAATTGGTCTAAGCGATGGCGATCGGCACACACTCCAATGCCTTTATCTTCCCGCAAGCGAGTCAAACCAATGCAACCCAATTCCTTCTTTGCCCGTTGAATAATTTTATTTGCCTGGGCGGAGTACAAAAAATAACCCCAACGCGAGAAGAATCACGCCCAGCGCAGAATACTCATCCCAATGGTATCCCTTATCCGCTTGAATCGAAATTGCTCCAGCGGTGAGTAACCCTGCTGCGGCAATCGAGCGAGAAATACGTCTAGAGCCTCGGTCAATTTGCACCGCAACCTTCGCCGTATCTGGCGATTTCACTTCAAACGCGTAATCGTTGCGGGCGAGTTTCTTAAATGCCCAACGTAAATTACGTGGCATGATCTCAAGCAACGCAACTATATCTTTTCCAATCGTAAATGCTTCTTTGGTAAGGCGGGCGGGCGAACTTTGAATTTTCACCAAATCATAGATCAACGTCTCGCCCATCGCGATCATGTCAAAGCCCGGATCAAGCAAACGACCCATGCCTTCCATCGTGACGATGGCGCGGAATACGAGCATCCAGTCGCCGGGAACTCGAATATTATATTTTGCTGCAACCTTGGTTGCTTCGATCAGAACGCGACCGGTATTCACTTCATTAATACTGAGTCCCAAGTATGGAGAAAGTACGTTTCTCACTTCTCGTTGAAAGGAATCAAAATCAATTGAGGTATCGGCCGAACCGAGCTCAGCGTAGGTATAACAAAGGGTTTCGTAGTCTTCTTGAATAAGCGCGAAAACCATCACGGCCAATTGATTTCGAGATTTTTCTGAAAGCCGGCCTACGATTCCGAAATCGATGATTCCGAGTTTATCGCCGGGGAGAATGAATAAATTTCCACCGTGAAGATCACCGTGAAAAAGACCGTGCTTGAGAACTGAATAAAGAAAAATTCTTGCGCCGAGTGCTGCAATCTTTTTACGGTCTACGCTTGCGTGCATGACCGCTTCTTTATCATTGAGTGGAATCCCGACCAGTTTTTCAAGAACAAGCACTTGATGCGTGCTGTATTCTTTATAAACCTTAGGAATCACTACATCTTTAAACTCTTCTAAGTTTTTAGTTATTTTTGCGATGTTATTGGCTTCGATTTTGAAATCGAGTTCGTATTGAAGGGTTTTGAAAAACTCCTCCACAAAAATTTTGGGGTTCAAAACGCGTAATTCTGGAAAATAACGCTCGAACATCTCTGCCATGAATGAGAGTAACGCCACGTCCGTCTCAATTACTTTTCGAATGCCGGGACGAATGACTTTCACTACGACTTCTTCGCCAGAGTGAAGACGAGCTAAATGCACTTGTCCAATACTCGCGGCGGCAAGCGGTTCTTTGCTGAAATAAGCAAAAGAAGTGGTGATCGGTTTACCGAGTTCGGCCTCAACCGTATCTTGAATCACTTGATAAGGAAGGGCTTGAACATGATCTTGAAGTTTTACTAATTCTTCGACCACCGATTCGGGAACTAAATCGGGACGCATTGACAGAACTTGGCCAAGCTTAACAAACGTGGGACCCAGCTCTTCAAAAGCTTCGCGCATGCGCACACCAATATTTTTGTGTTCGTCATCGGCCTTTCTAAAAAGATTACGGGGAAGATAGCCACCCAAACGGAGGCGCCCAACGACGTCTCCAAAGCCGTGCTTTGATAACACGGTTACGATCTGACGCAACCGACCCGCGCTCTTAACTGCTCGAGTGATTTGTATGCCCCGTCTGAGTACGCCCATGGGGCTAGTCTAACGTCATTTTAGGCAAAAATAAAACGAATCTGTGTCATCCAAGACGCATTCCGAGATCTAATTTACTTTGTTATTCTGTTGCCTAGGGGAAAAAATTGAAAATATCGAGCCTGAGACCACAACATTTGATTTTAAGCATCCCATTGATCATGGCTTCGATCTTTCTGACTGCTTTACCCGCGAATGCGGCAGGGTTACCCGATTTGATTCCTACTACGGTGACGATGGATGCGAACTACATCTATATTACTGTCATGAACCAAGGCGGAACGGACCCAAACCCTGATACTTTTGATGTCAGCGTGATGCTGGCTCCAGTAAATCCGATTTACAAATCGAGTCAGACTGCAGTTCCTGCACAAAATACTTCAGTGGTGATTACACCGATTCTTCGAAGTTTGGTAAATCTCACGACGTGTACTCCGGGCACCACCGTTGTTTTAGTGGTGATTGTAGATGCAGACAACACGGTTGCCGAAAGTAACGAAACCAATAATGAAGAAGTATTTGCGATCGCTTGTCCGGCGGCGACACCGACGCCAACTGCGACACCAGTTCCACCGACTCCAACTCCGGTTCCGCCAACGCCTACACCAGTTCCACCGACTCCAACTCCGGTTCCGCCAACGCCTACACCAGTTCCACCGACTCCAACTCCGGTTCCGCCAACTCCTACACCGGTTCCGCCAACTCCTACACCGGTACCACCAACGCCTACTCCGGTTCCACCGACTCCAACACCCATTCCGGCAACTCCTGCTCCGACTGCAATTCCAGCAACTCCAACACCGCCGCCACCTTCAATCGGAAGTTGTGCCCCACTACCTGATAATCGTTGCGGAGTAGTGGGATTAAGAGAGCCAAGCAACTGTTATGAATTTTGGGAATGGAACGGAAACGCGACTACCCTCGCAGCTTGCCAACAATTGATTGCGACGAATCCAAATTATCAAAACGGAATGATTTGTTTGAACATGGTTCGCAACCCTGAACAAAGTGGAAATTCAAAATACACGATTCAATGGGGCAATACCATTTTAGCGAGCGGCGATTGTGGACCTACCTCAGTTTCTAATCCGAGCGTGAATCCTCCGGCAAATCCATCTACACCAGGAACTCCGGTTGCAACTCCGCAACCGACGGTTGCACCGCCAGGTTTTCACAATCCTTTCTTTCCGCACACTACTCTGCCGCCTTGGTTTCCATCTTGGTTGCTCAGACTTTTTGAGAGAGGACTTGGACGATGAAACAAATCACCCAATTAATCATTTCGGTCGTGGCGATGCTTGCCGCTCTAATTTTAACCGTATCAGTATTTGAAAACGGTCGTATGCCACACTCTCGTGAACCTTCCCGCTCCATCGCATCGATTGAAGGTGCGCGCGTCGTTTCTGATAATGTGCCCGAGCGCACTGTGGGTGTTTCAAGTGTAAATACTTATACCCTCACCATCAATCAATGGAAAAACTTTGTGCAATCTTCTGCTTCGCTCGTTAGAACTGAAGCCGCGATGAACACAGCGGTGGGTTGTGATTATGAATCTTCTGCGCTTTGTATTCTTCTCACGCTCACTAACACCGATCTTTCTTCCGTTTCTCAAACCGAAGCACAAAGGTATACCGAGTTCGCCTGGAAAGATGCCGCTCGAAATTCAGAAGCGTACACTAGCCTATTAAGCGGATATTTGAATCAAAACGATCCTCGAATGGATTTTGTTCGCCCCACCTTATTAAAAGAGTTGAGCATGCTTCAACTATCAACTAATGAAAATGCGGCAAGAGAAACCGCTCAGCAAATTCCTTCAGATCAATTAATGATCATGAGAAAAACAAGACGTTAATATTCGTCCTTGTTGTCACTGGCACTTGCATTTAATCCATCGTTAATTAATTCAAACTCCACTTGTCTTGAATCCATGTCTACGCGAACGACTTGAATTTGCACCTTTTGGCCAATTTGAAAAGTTTGCTTCGTTTTCTTCCCAGAAATCATCATGCGCTCTTCATTAAAGACGTACCAATCGTCTTGCATGCTATCCATCGTGACCATGCCTTCGCAATAGGGATGAAAGAGCTGAATGTACATTCCTTTGTCATTCATTCCATTCACCTTGCCGTCAAAAGTCTCGCCCATGTGTTTTGCCATCAAGCGGACTTGCTTAAAACGAATCGACTCGCGTTCTGCTTCTGAAGCAATTCGCTCACGATAACTGCAATGTTCGGCAATTTCATTTAAGTGAGATTGAATTTCTTCTAAATCCCGCTTTTCTTCGTGAAGGGCGGCTCTGAGCTGACGATGCACGACCAGATCGGGGTAGCGACGAATCGGAGAAGTAAAGTGGGTGTAGCCTTGAGAGGCGAGTCCATAGTGTTCGCCGTGAGAAGCGCTGTAAACTGCTTGTCTCATCGAACGAAGAAGTGCCGTGGCGAGAATGGGCTCGGTCGGAAGTCCTTTTAATCGGTGAATAAATTCTGCGAGCACTTCTGGGCGGGGTACCCCACCTTTATCTACCATCGCAACGCCCATCATTCGAGCAAGTTTTTTAAATTTTTCCATCGCCTCGGGTGAAGGTTCATCATGGACGCGATAAATAAAAGGAAGCTTCTTTGCCATGATCCATTCGGTAACGCTTTCGTTTGCGGCGATCATGAACTCTTCGATCAATCGGTTAGAGTCCTGGCGTTCTCGAACAACGATATCACTGGGTTCGCCCGTTTTTTCATCAAGAATAATTTCAGCTTCAGGAAAATCAAAATCAATAGAACCGCGTTTTTTACGTTGCTCGCGCAGGATGCGGTAAAGCGCGTAAAGATCAGCATGCTTTGGATCTTCTTTTTCTTTTTCAATCTCAACATAAGTCGCGCGACGACGAGATTGAATAATCGTATCAAAAATCTCAATCTTCCCCTTCACGCCTTCTATTGAGTAATCAATTGAACACGCCATTGCAAGACGAGGCACGTTTGGTTTTAAACTACAAAGTTCTTCTGAAAGTGCGCGAGGAAGCATGTGAAACGCGCGCTCGGGGAAATAAACGCTGGTGCCTCGCTCGAATGCTTCTTGATCAAGGGGGGTGCCCTCTTTCACATAATGAGAAACATCGGCAATAGCGACCCAAAGGCGGAATCCACCTTTTTCAATCTTTTCTACAAAGACCGCATCATCGAAATCGCGAGCGCGCTCACCATCAATGGTCATAAAAGGAATGTGGCGCAAATCCGTGCGCCCAACTTCATCCTTGCCTGGAACTTCAAGCGTGTAACCCTCGGCCTGTTTCACCGCTTCAAAACTGTGTGCTTCTTTTAAATTGAACTCGCCTGCAACCATTTGAATATCGTAAATGGCGGGAAGGGTTGCCCCAATGACTTCAAGAATTTTTGCGGATGCGGGCCCAAGCGTATGCCCACCGCTTTTCTTTTGGTGATCTTTATCACCGCCTCTACCGCCTGCATCTTTTTCAGGAAAAATAAGTTCTGCTTTTACCCAATCGCCTTCGTTCACGCCTGCGGGAACTTCGGGCACCCAAACTTGCTCTTTTGCTTTTTTGCGTTCGTAAATGAGATAACCCGAACGGCCTTTGGGTTTATTTTTACCGGCAGGAACTGCGTGACCGCGATCATTTCTGAGCGAAAAATTGATTCGCCCAAAGATTTCTTTAAAGCGATGCTGTAAAATTTTGAGGTCTTCGATTTCGCCGCTGGTACTGACGGT
>Ga0207032_1208_pt1 | contig 13181 bp, 20 predicted proteins | sample Alteio_BWMinCont_38_FD_153308 | JGI IMG/M metagenome (GOLD analysis project Ga0207032, IMG submission 153308) | Enriched cells from forest soil in Barre Woods Harvard Forest LTER site, Petersham, Massachusetts, United States -... | ecosystem: Environmental > Terrestrial > Soil > Temperate forest >... | reverse complement strand
GCATCTGGATCGATACCCGGCGGGAAGACCATGCCAGCTTAAAAGCTGAAATACCTGCTGCTACTGATTTCGACTTTAGTTATCTTCCATTCTTTTTGATAGGCAGAGCGGTCATTGATAAACACAAACTCAAAACCGGCCACGGATTCAAAATGCTGTAATTGCGGGAAGTACCAGGCCCTCATTTGGGCTTCATCTGTCAATGCCCGCCATACCATTTGTACCGGGGCAGCGTAAACTTGTTCCCAAATAAAAGGTGTATCCATCGTTATATCATTTACCATTACCTGTTAACTGAGTTGCCTTGGGTGTTGTTTTACCAATTCTTTGATCGCGGCGCGAAACCAATTCGCAGAAGGCAATTGCCGCTTCTTCGAAATTATCGTGGCCATCCCGGAGTTTGCAGCCAGTTGGGTTCAAAAACGTCATTACCAAAGTCGAAATCAGTAGCAGCAGGTATTTCAGCTTTTAAGCTGGCATGGTCTTCCCGCCGGGTATCGATCCAGATGCCGTTGTGCCGGAGATTTTTGCCGATTTTACGGAACATGAGGACGATATTGCCTTCAAAATAAATATAGAACATACCGATGGCTGGTTTAATGACGACGTTAGCCGGCAGGTAATCCAGCAAAAAATCATAAGGCATATTTTTTCATTGCAACAAAGGTAATTTAGCTTTGTTGTACACACAATGGCAAAGATATTTATTACCGGTTCGGCCGATGGTTTAGGCCAGCTGGCAGCAAAGCAATTAATTAAAGACGGGCACGAAGTCGTACTCCATGCGCGAAATGAAAAACGTGGTCAGGATGCACTGAAAAGCGTGCCTGGCGCGGCGGACATTCTTATTGGCGACTTAGCTGATATGGAGGCAACCAAAGTACTGGCAGAAAAGGCAAATGTGCTGGAAACTTTTGATGCCGTGATTCATAATGCGGGCGTTTACCAAACCGGTGCCCGGCAACTGCTTCAGGTGAATACGCTGGCGCCTTATATCCTGACCTGTTTGATGCACAAACCTAAAAGATTGGTCTATTTGAGTTCGGGCATGCACTTGTCCGGACATCCGCAATGGACAGAAAAGCCTTCTTATTCAGATACCAAACTCCACATGCTGATGTTGGCCAAAGCACTGGCGCGTAAATGGCCTGAAGTTTATGCCAACGCGGTTGATCCGGGCTGGGTACCGACCAAAATGGGCGGCGCTGGTGCCCCCGATGATCTGGAAATGGGTTATCAAACGCAGGTCTGGCTGGCAGGCAGTCATGAACCGGGTGCGCTAGTCAGCGGGCAATATTTCCATCACCAAAAGCCGGCGCGTTATAGCCATTCGGCGGATGATATCAGCCTACAGAATGAACTGCTGGCTAATTGTGCCCGGCTGACCAGTATTTCCCTTTAACCGTCTTATCGCCAACCCAGCCCGGGCGCCACATATTCTAAAATAGCTGACAGCACATGCACATTGTAATCAACGCCCAGGGTGTTGGGTATGGTTAGCAGCAGCGTATCCGCTTCCTGAATCGCTTCGTCCTGGGCCAGTTCCTTAATGAGTTGCTCGGGTTCGGCAGCATAGCTCTTCCCGAAGACCGCCCGTTTTTCCGGCTCGATATAGCCGAAACTATCCGCCGATTTCCCTTGCTGGCCAAAGTAATACCTGTCCTGGTCGGTTACAAGGGCAAATATAGAGCGGCTCACCGAAACTCTTGGTTCGCGCTGGTGTCCTGCTTTTTTCCAGGCTTCTTTATATAACCTGATCTGCTCTGCCTGCTGGATATGAAAAGGTTTGCCGCTTTCGTCAAACTTTAAAGTAGAACTTTGCAGGTTCATGCCATTTTCGGCCGCCCAAACCGCGGTCGCATTGGAAGCAGCCCCCCACCAGATCCGTTCCCGCAAGCCTTCCGAATGCGGTTCCAAACGCAACAAACCCGGAGGGTTGGGGAACATCGGGTATGGATTGGGTTGCGCAAATCCGGCACCGCTTAATTTATCTAAAAACTCCAAAGCTTTCCGGCGTCCCATTTCGGCATCGGTTTCTCCCCCGGTAGGTTCATAACCGAAATAGCGCCAACCCTCGATTACTTGCTCCGGTGAACCCCGGCTGATGCCCAATTGTAAACGCCCTCCGGAAATCAGATCGGCAGCGCCGGCATCCTCTATCATATACATCGGGTTTTCATACCGCATATCAATGACACCTGTGCCGATCTCTATTTTACTGGTTTTGACGCCAATAGCCGAAAGCAAAGGAAACGGCGAGGCCAATTGGCTCGCGAAGTGATGAACGCGGAAATAAGCACCGTCCAAACCCAACTCCTCGGCGGCTACAGACAGGTCAATGGACTGAAGCAGCGTGTCGCCTGCTGTCCGGGTTTGATAAGAAGGGTGGTCAGACCAATGACCGAATGATAAGAACCCGATTTTTTTCATAGTACAATAAATGTATGCATTCGGGCCACCGTCGCAGGTCACGGCTTAGTCAATACTTAACTACTTTTCACGTCGGTTGTTTTAAATTTGTGTATGCCGACGATGGAAGAATACGATGCGCTGGACGACGCGGGAAAAGCTGCTGCTATTTTGCAGGGCGAATTTCTGGCCGACCGGGAGGAGAATGGCCTAATCGTCCAATTATACAGCGTAAGTTCTTTTTACGGCGAGTTATATTATGATCCCCTGGCCGATAAGATCCTGCGCTGACGGGCTTTTGAAGGCACGCAGCATTTAGGCCCTTATCTGGCTCGTATCCGTTTTAACAGCCGGTAACGGCTTAAGCCATCGAATGAAAAGCCACGCGGTTCCCTTCCGTATCGATAAAACGGCCCATAAAACCGTTTGCACCAATCGAGGTTTTTTGCATGATCACCTGTCCGCCTGCGGCCTCCACTTTCGCTAAAGGGACATCGAGGTCCGCGCCACCGTTCAGGTAGATTAGCGCGCCCTGTTGAGAGGGTTCATAGCCTTCTTCTTCCACCAGCCCGCCGCCGATTTCACCTTTTTGCATATCCGCCGGAAACATGGCGTATTTCATGCCCGGGAAGGGCAGGATCATTTCAATGCCTAATACTTGTTCATAAAAAGTTTTGGCCCGTTCGAAATTTTTAGCTGGTATCTCAAACCAGTTGATTGCATGTGCCATGAGGTTAAATTGTTTGGTTGTTTATTATAAAGTTAGTTAAATGTTGATGGATCACCAGGTCCCAGCCTTGCGAACAGCGTTCGTAGCTTTCTTTTTCGGGAGTGAGTCCTTCATGTGTAAATATTAATTGTCCCGGTTTTAGTTCAAAAACCATTTTGGTGCCCGTCCATTCGTCCGGATCTTTCAGCCAGTCCAGTTTGCTTTCGGTCACCAGCCAAACCAATTTTTGGCGTGGGACGAATTCTACGACTTTATGTTTGGCGTAATGCGCCCCGGGATGATGAATAATGAATTCATCACCTAAAGCGTCACTACCGCCTTTAAAATCTTTGGTCCACCAATCAGCTACCCTTATTAGCTTTTGAAAGACACCGTCAAGTGACCGGCCGATAGTTAAGGTTGTTTGATAAGCGTTCATCGTTGCTTAAAGTCCCCTTGCCCGGTTTCGAAATAAGAAGTTAGGCTGCGGGTGATCCAGTGTGTCCAGCCCGGTACGCAATCTTTGAAACAGGCAATACCGGCGACCAAACCTACATGGGTAAAGGTTAGGGTGTTTCCCCCGATCTCAAAAACCATGTCGTGGCCTTTCCATTCGTATTTATCGTCATACCAGGGCATATAGCAATCGTCGACGTGCCATACCACTTTGTTGTCGGTCCGTTCAGTGACGGTGTAGGTGAACCAGGCTTCCGACCCCATTTTGATTACGAACCGGTCGCCTTGTTTTTCGGCGCGGCCTTCAAAGCTCACGCCCCACCAGTTAGCGACCTCGCTGATCTTTTGGAGCGCGGCTTCCCGGCTAATATTGATGTGGATACTGGTGCTGAAGCTATTACTGATAAAGTTTTGGTAAACTTCCATGATATCGCTCCAACCATTGTTGATGCCGCTGGCGGCTTCGCCGAGGCGTTGCACATCAAAGTGAGTCAGTTTAACGCGGGTTTGTTTTTCGCCTTCGGGAATAAATTCCACCCGCACCTCGGTATGCAGGTCGGGTTGATATTGGAGGTTTGCATCGGTCTGCCAGTCCAATGCGAACAACGCATAAGGATCGTAGATCAACACTTTGCCCAATTCGCGTTCACCGCCGTCGGCGTTAAAGCCGAACCAACGTCCACCAGTTTGGGGTTCCAAGCCGACTTTCACCATCGGACAATCTTCAGTATGTCCCGAGGCAGGCCACCAAAGGCCCATTTGGTTAACAAATACTTCAAAGGCGGTTTGTTGCGCCGTCGCTACAACGACTTCTTTTTTGATCGTGTTCAATTCGAGGGTTTCCATGAAAGATAAGCTAAGAGTGTAAATATGCCCGCCAGCAGTGAAATAGCTGCCGCAAACGGGAAGAAGTAAATGAGTTCGATAGTGCCCATAAAGAGCAGGAATAAGCCGATCAATAGCACAAATTTGAGGTTCGGCTCAGTGGAAAGAAGCCACAACAGTGCAGTCAGCAATAACAGTACGCCGATATTGATCAAACCGTAACCGCCAAAAAAGTTGCCTAGTGTTGCCGACCGTCCCATAAAATCAAAATGTTCATTTTGCATACCGCTGATGACCGCGGCAACACGGGCGTTCGGCGCTTGTTTCCAGGTCAGTGCGCCAATCGTATGACCCATCGTATGCAGCAGCAGCAGGCTGCTGGCCATACGTAATAAAATTTTAGGCTTCATGTTCCGCAATGTTTTTATACAGGTTAAGGATCATGCCCCAGCCGCCGTCCATACTTTCTATGGCCTTGCCGCCTTCGCCCATGCGATCCAAGTCTTTATGCTCCAATAAGACACGGGTTGTTCCCGCCCCTTCGGCAATAAATTTAACTTCTACTTCCGTGACCACTTTTGGGTTATACCGGAAGTTCGCGTCGATCTGCCAGTTGAGCACCAACAGTTCAAAAGGGTTCCAGGTAAGAACAGTACCGACATTCACCTCGCTGCCGTCTTCGTGCCTGGTATACCAGCGGCCGCCGGTACCCGATTCCAGCAACATTTCCACCATCGGGCATTGCCCTACATGATATTCCCGCGGCCACCACAGATCCATTTTTTGCGTAAATACATTAAAGCAGGTGTCCTGTGCCGCGGCGATTACCAGCTCTTTTTTAATGTTAGGTATCATTTTGCGTGTTTGTTCTTTTCCGTTTGTTCCGCCAGCGCTTTGAAATTCGCCAGCGCTCCATCCCAGAATTTGTCTAAATAATTTCTCATGGCGATAATTCCTTCCCGGTTCAATTCATAAATATTGTTATTGCCGACCGTTTTTAAATTGATCAGCTTCGCTTCTTTCAGCACTTTCAGGTGCTGTGATACGGCGGGGCGGCTGACACTCATGCCCTCGGCGATATGTACGACTGACAGCGGACCATGCTGTAATTTCTCGAAGATCGACCGGCGCGTCGGATCGCCTAATGCATTAAATGCTAAATTGCTGTTCATATCTAATAGTAAGTAATAACTTACGGTAAGTACAAACTTACTAATAAATTCAATACTTGCAATTTTTTTTTAAATTTTAAGGATACAAATGAAAAGCTATTGCCCGGTTAAACCATCTAATAACCGGGATTCTGTGGAAACTTGGCGCCTATATTTGCGTCAATCACACTTTGTGAGATGGGCAGCAGCTGATCCCTGGCTTGTATCAAGGGACCTGCTATATTGTTGTGCAGTTTGGTACGGGTCAACCAGGTACCTGTCCTCACCAATGTATACCGCCTGTCCTCTTCTGAAAACAGTTCTCTTGAACGTTCATCCAAAATAAATCAAGTGTTACCTGTGATGCTGTGATAGCTCCTGCATGTGCCCTTGCACGCAAGGTATTGATAGCAGCCGCAGCTCCGTTGAGGTCACCCAGTTCGAAGTCAGCTTCGGCTAAAAATAGGTAAATTGTGTTATCCGGGGTTTGTTGGCAAAATACAAACCTGCTGACACCGCGACCATTAATACCCCTGCCACCAGCAAAGGCCACACAAAAGCTTTTGCCATTGTAGTTCTGCCTAATTGTCCAAAGCCAATAGCTGCCAGGAAAAACAGCAGGCTAAGCAGTAAACTTATTTTGGCGGAAAACACCTCTGCCCTGGCCCAATCTGTACTTAATTTTAAAATATCCATTTACCTCATTTTTATTAATGTAAAATTGGATGATTTTTCGCACATAATAGTTGTTGTACAGCTCAAATATGAGTTGGTGTACGGCTCATTGGTGTTTATCGAAACATGTGGTCATCAACTTTTGTGCGCCGTTTTTAGCTGTAAGTCTTTTAGCCCCCATTCCTGGATCACGTATATCAGGGGCATCAGGGATTGCCCGTAAGGGGTGAGATTATATTCGACGCGGGGCGGAACTTCAGGAAAAACGGTCCGTTGAATGATACTGTCTTCTTCCAGTTCCCTCAACTGGTTCACCAGCATTTGTTTACTTATTTGAGGAATGGCTTTTTTCAGCTTACTAAATCTGTTGCAACCCATGCTGATCCCATAAATAATAAGGACCTTCCATTTGCCGCCAACCTTATTCAGGAAATGAGTAACACCGCAATTATTGGGGTTAAAATCCTTATTTTTTCTGTTTACCGCCATTGGTCTGTTATTTTGTACTATTACCTGGTTTTTTGACTATGAATAGAATATGGAACAAAGCTACTATTTTTGATAAAAAATCTAAGATTATGGATGCAGAACAGATCAGGCAATTCATTGCCGGTGGCGAATGGATAAGTATTACGCCGGAAGTCCGCCCAAGCAGCGTGAAGAACCCCGATGGTTCCATTAAACCTTTTTACCTTTCAAGGAAGTTTTCTTATTCAACCAACGATACTTTTGAACTGACCATAACCAATTTTGCTGATGCCTTTGGTAAGGTGCCCCTGGCAAAAATGTTCATTAAGGGCCGAATGGAGTGGAAAGGCGATCATCCGATAGCAGAAGGGGCTCAGAAAGTTGACTTTATAGCTGATGAAGTTTATGAGGTAACCCCTTTGCTGCAACCATTTGCGGATGCCATGAACCAGTTCACGCAGGGTTTCGACCAATGGGAAGTAGGCAAAGCACAGCCTATCCTGAAAAGATCATTCCCACCCTTTGGCCTTGCAGCAGGGCAGATTTTTTCAGAATGCGACCTGATCTACATCGCTCATGACCTGATGTTCTGGGGTGCGAGAAATGTTGACGGACGGGGATTTGACAAAGAAGAAAACCGGCCGACTAACTTACAGATCCCGCTGGCAAGAAAATCTTCCTAGCATCCGTATAGAGATCGGCCCTACCTTTGGTACCATAAGGCTTTGCTATGGTTAAGCTTGTGAGCGACGATTTCCAGGGGCTCGTTTTCACGGCTATGTCAAGCTGGCTTGCTGAAAAACTGCCACTGTCCCTCCGAAACGATTTCTACCTGACCGGCTACGACTTTAATCGCGGTTTGCTCGTCAATGGCATAAACGGCTGCAGGGATTTTTGCAGCCCATTTTTCCGCATTTAGCCCGCAAGCGTCCGGGAAACCAGGGTTATTAAAGTGTGGAATGACCGCGAAGTCGGTAAGCCCAGCACCCTTACCTGTAATAAACGTCCTGCCGATCTCGCCCTCTGCTGTATCAAATACCATATTTTCCGTAGTCAGCGGCGTCCCGCTGCCGGCCCTCGGACTACTGTTGGTCTCGCCAAAGATAGCGTTTACAGCCATACTGCCCGCGCTCACGCCCACATACACCAGGTCTTTGTTTAGTGAAGTCAGTACCTCTGTAAGTCCTGATTGTTGGAACCAGTACGACAGGTATAGTGGATCGCCGCCCCAAACCAACAGCGCATCGGCGTCATCAAAGGAAGATACCCAGGTATCTTTTTGAATACTGGGAAGTGCGGTGAGCTCAAAGAGCCCCATGGTTTTCCAGCCCAGGTCAACAAGGGCGCCTTTCATCTTTCCGGCGATCGGCCACCAGGCGTAATTCGGGCCGCCTGCGAATGGGTAAACGCCCGTTGGAACGAACAATGCGTTCGACTCACTGATGGGCTTGCCCAGGAGCTGTTCGAGAGTGTCCCTGATACTTTTATTGGAAATACCGGAAGAAGTCAAGAGTAGTTTGATCATGAGAACAAAAATAATTGTTGATATCGAATAAATTAAGGGCAATCACGACAAAAAATAGGGGTGTTCGCGCAACGGGCGGGGAAATTGATCCGCGGTTATATAGTTTAGTCCGCCGCTTCAGTAAAATCTCAACCAAGATATTTCGAACCCAGTATTTGATACAAAGGGACCGGTCTTTAAATTATATCCAAATTGTCAACATGATTCAGTTTATATAACTTTACACCAATGCAATTTTATCTGCCGGTCCAAACGGGTGCAAGCCATGTCATTGGCTTGTCGGGAGTTAGCTTGGCTGCCGGCGCATCACCACCGCCGGCGCTCCATATACGCACAAAAAAGTATTTGTTGGTTGCGTCGGTAATTGTTGGCTTCCATTTTACCGAATAACCAGGTGAGGGAACATTGTAAGTTTGTACAACTTCACCATTATCCTTAACGATATCAATTCGGGTAATTTTGTCATTAGGGTTATTGATATCCGGATCACTGATGTTAATATCGAATTTGAATTCAGTAGGGCTTTTTAAAGTAGAACCCATTATTTCACCATTTACTGTATACCGGCATTGGATATTATTATCTAATGATGCGTAAGTACGGCGGTTTTTCATGGCATCTAAAATTTCCAGTTGTGTTTTACTGGTAGCCAATACAAAAGTACGCGACTTTTGGGTTGCTATACCCATAGTACCGTGGTTGTCATTGCCACATACGGGCGAAACCTTCCAGCCTGCATCAAGCGCCTTTATAAATGCATCATAATGAATGTTTGTATTGGAGTTGATAACCTCGAGCATGGTGATGATATCGGTAACTTTAGGATCACGATGCTTCCAGCTATCATACCCGTCGGCGGTAGGGTGATTAAAACTTGCAACTACCGGGCCCGGGCCATAAGCTTTTACGGTATCGAGCCATTTATATAAATATGGAATATCTATACCCGGTTCAAGCGCATTTAAATAAGAGGCGCTATTGATTACATTAAGGTGCCCTTTTCCTCCGGGACCGTCATTTTCTGAATGTTCATAACCAACAATTGCTATAAAATTTTTGTCTGTTGCTGCCTGTGCCGCTTTGTGTGTTGCTATCCAATTTGCGTTGGTTGCGCTGGTAGGATGAAAGCTCGCTTCCTGCGAATGGTCCGTAGTAATATAAAAATCATATTTGTTAGCTTTGGCTATGGCAAAGTGTGCAGAAGGCAGCCCCTGGTATTTATCCGAATCGGGCTTCATTCGGGTGTTCGCTGCATGAGATACGTGATTCGAATCAACAGACATATAACTTTTAAATCCTTTTATCTCCTCCCATTGGGCACCGTGTGATTGGGTTAAAAAAGTGTGGGCATGTGTACTGCCGGCGTATATAAAATAAACAGGTTGCTTGGTTTGAGAGTTTGACTGTGCAGTTATCAAAAGTAAGCTCACTATTGCAAGAATGTAATTAAACGGAAATTTTAAATATTTCATATGCTGTTTTGGAATGTTTTGGTAAGATTTTATAGTAAGACATCAAAAAAATAATTGTGTACTATAGAGCATTAACATTTTAACAAAAAAAAATTTACGTTGAGGGTTGTTAGTATAGTATGTTAAATAAAAATCATTTGCATATAGTACATTCCCGCTTAGTTGGTGTCCTATATCATTAAACATTTAAGTCCGTGGCATGACATTATTGATAAAAAAAAGCATAAAGACACTGGCTTCCTTAGGTATCATTTTAATAATGTATACGGCTTGTTTCCGGACTAAAACAAGTAGTGACAGCTCTATTTCTGATAAATCTGTTATCCGGGACACGGTCCCCTCCAAAATGATATGTATAAAGGCAGGATCGTTTAAGATGGGGTCGGACGATCCTATGTTTACTGATGCGCGGCCTATTCATCGGGTTAATATTAACGGATTTTGGATGGATGAGCACGAAGTTACTAACGCCGAATTTGAAAAATTTGTGAAAGCAACAGGTTATTTAACAGTTGCAGAACGCTCGGTTAATCCGGCAGATTTCCCGGGTGTTCCTGCGGAAACATTAGTGCCCGGTTCGGGTGTATTTAAAGCGCCCGCAAAGCCTGTTTCGCTCAGTGATCCGATGCAATGGTGGCAATATGTTCCGGGTGCAAACTGGAAACACCCGCTGGGGCCGCAAAGCAGCATTGAAGGCAAACAAAATGATCCGGTGGTGCAAATAAGCTATACCGACGCTGCAGTTTATGCAAAATGGGCCAAAAAAAGACTCCCTACTGAAGCGGAATGGGAGTTTGCTGCGCGCGCGGGTAAAGAATCGCAGAAATACTATTGGGGTAATGATTTAAAGCCTGGCGGTAAGTTTATGGCTAATATTTTTGAGGGCCACTTTCCGGATGCAAATACAAAAGCCGATGGTTTTGAAGGCGTGGCACCGGTTAAAAGCTTTCCGCCAAATGCTTATGGCCTTTATGATATGGAAGGCAATGTTTGGGAGTGGTGCAATGATTTTTATCGTGCAGATTATTTTAAAACCAGCCCGGCCGATAATCCGCAGGGGCCTGCAAGCAGTTACGACCCAAAAGAGCCAAACAGCGTAAAAAGGGTACAAAAAGGCGGCTCATTTTTATGCAGTGAACAATATTGCAGCCGTTTTATGGCAGGCAGCCGCGGAAACGGAGAGGTTAACAGTGCAACAAACAACTTAGGCTTTAGGTGTGTGAGAGATGAAGCCAATACAAAATAGCAAATTACCCTTTGGTATCGCTACCTTATCTAATCATCGAATTATTAATGCGCCTTAACTTGTTAACCGGTTTTACATCCACAAAACCCGGTTGGTTAATTATATAATATAACATGTAGTATTTAATAACTTAACAAACGGGTTGGTTATTTGTCATGTGCATTTTGAGTTAATGCCATGATCAATAATTAAAAAAATATGGATCAAAAGGGTGATAGCACTAAGCTGGATTTAATAAATCTTATTGCACAAAATAAAGGCGATCACGCCTATAAACACTTACGCGAACAGTATTATAATGTATTGCTGAAGTTTGCCGTAGCCTATTTAAAATCGAATGAGCTTGCAGAAGAAGTGGTAGAGGATGTGCTGTTCCAGGTTTGGAGTTCGCAACAAAAGTTGGAGAGTATTAACAATTTAAGAGTATACATTTTTACGGCTGTACGAAACCGGTGCTTTACACAATTGAACAGGCTAAAACGCGAACAAACCCTGTTTTTAAATACTTCAGACTATAAAGAAAATTTATACTTTAATCACAATATAAATCCCGAAAACATGATGGTAACTTCCGAGTTATCAAAATTTATCCGGGAGATTGTAGACGATTTACCCCCGCGTTGCAGGCAAATTTATAAGATGGTGCGCGAAGAAGGCTTGCGAAACAAAGATGTAGCTGCACAATTAAACATATCTGTAAATACAATTGATGTTCAATTAGCCATTGCGATAAAAAAGTTAAGTAAAGCGATACAGTTATACTACAATAGATAGTTTTATATATTACCGCCATTTCCAAATTTCGCATTGTAAATGGTAGCCCTCCCAGCCTATCTGTTTAGCCAGGTTAGGCAATAACATTAATGGTTTTATAAAAATTAATTTACAATTAGTACAATTGTAAATTTGTGATGTCTTATGGCAAAACAAAGTTATACCTAAGCCGGCAATAAATATTTTTGTGGCTATGTTTTATTAATTATGAGTGTCAAAAACAGGTTGTGGATTTTAATGAGTAAAAAGTTATCTGGTTCTATTACAGATCTTGAAAGTTTAGAATTGGATAAGCTTTTTCAAATTTATCCTGATGTTTGGTATACCTATGAAATATTGATTGGGGTAGACGATAAAGAAATTATTCCTGATGCATTTATCAAAGAAATACAGGCGCTGTTAGCGAGCGATGGCACGGAAGCTACAATTGAACCGGTTTTAAGTAAAACGGTAAGAAAACCAATATTGCCCATATGGATAAAAGTAATGAGCGCAGCAGTGATTTTGGTTTGTTTTTCGCTGGGTATAATGCAAGCTTACAATTATTTTCGCATCTCCAACAAAACCTCCAATAAAAACAACGAAATCACAGTACTTAACGGCACCAAAACTGATGTTAACTTGCCTGATGGAAGCAAGATAATATTAAATTCGGGCAGTAAACTTACCTATTCCAAAGACTATGCGACCGCCCATACCCGCGAAGTTTTTTTATCGGGCGAAGCTTATTTTAAAGTAGTGCATGACAAGAAACATCCCTTTATAATCCATACCACAAATTTTGATATACGCGATATCGGAACAACTTTTAATATAAACGCGTATCCTGGCGAAAAAACTACCGAAGCTTCGCTAATTGAAGGTTCTATCGAAATATCTTTTAAAAACAACGCCAAAAAAATTATTCTTCAGTCCAGGCAAAAGGTGGTGTTAATAAACAATATTGAAAATAAAGAAACTGTTACTGTCCAGACAACAGATAAACAACCGGTTAATTATAAAATTGTTACTCTTAATGTCAATAATGACGTTAAAAGCGAGTTCGAAGAAACTGCATGGGTTAATAATGAGTTGGTTTTTAAAAATGAGACCTTAGATAACCTCGCAAAAAAAATGGGAAGAAAATATAACGTTGACATATCTTTTGGCGACGACAAAATAAAAACATCAAGCGTAACCGGCATATTTAAAAACGAAACAATTGATCAGGCATTAAAAACCCTCCAAATGATCACTCCTTTTAAGTATGAAATGAATCACAATAGGATAATTATTCTATCATCGGGCCCTGGCGAATAGTATTAGAAAAGCATTATCTATCACCCACCTGCATCTTCAACCTAAGCTTTAGCATTGAACAGCTATTCGTGTGTTGTTTCCTGGATTTATAAATAATCAAATTAATTAATTTTTTTTCAAATAATAGCCTTCTCCTAATAGTAGAATACACGGCTCCACGTGTCTTCTGTTT
>Ga0207032_1218_pt1 | contig 13204 bp, 8 predicted proteins | sample Alteio_BWMinCont_38_FD_153308 | JGI IMG/M metagenome (GOLD analysis project Ga0207032, IMG submission 153308) | Enriched cells from forest soil in Barre Woods Harvard Forest LTER site, Petersham, Massachusetts, United States -... | ecosystem: Environmental > Terrestrial > Soil > Temperate forest >... | reverse complement strand
AAAAGGAAGTGTCCGGTGGCGCGCTGCATCCCATTGACGCCAAAATGCGCCTTGCCGAGGAAGTCATCTCCGGATTCCAGGGCCAGGACGCCGCCCGCAAAGCCGCCGAAAATTTCCAGCGCGTCTTCCGCGACCGTCAGGCCCCCACCGAAGCGCCCGTAGTGAAATTGCCGAAAGGGCCGGCTAAAAAACTAACCTCATTGCTTGTAGAACTGAAACTTGCCCCGTCGAAGGCGGAAGCGGAGCGCCTGATCAAACAAAAAGCCGTGGAAATTGATGGCGTGACCATCGACGATGCCCGCAAGGACGTCGATCTCAGCAAGCCCTCAGAATTTCTTCTCCGCGCCGGCAAAAAGAAATTCCTCCGCGTCGTCATCGAATGATATGAGCAACCGCAGAGCACGATATATCGTGCCCTCTTTTTTAGTTCAGGACTTCAGCAACAAGTTTTGCGACATGCTCCGCGATCGCCGGCGCGGCGGTAAGCCCCGGCGACTCCATCCCAACGAGATGAATCGCCTGTGGCACTTTGGGATCTCGCGTAATCACGAAATCAACGATCCCTTTGTGTTCTGGCGGCACAAGTTTAGGCCGCAGGCCGGAATACCCAAGTTGCAAGTCCTTCTCCTCGATTTCCGGCAAGAGCGTTTTCGCGCTCTCTGCAAATGCCGCAATCGGCAGCCGGTCCTTCTCGTAGTTGTCTTTCCCCTCGACGTACGTTGCCGTCGGCCCCAGTAGAAACGTCCCCCACAGCGTTTTCGTAAAATGCACGCCGAGACTCAATCCATCGCTGTGCGGCAGCGGATAAACAAGATTGTTGATGAGCGACGAACGCGGCCCCCGCACTTCGCAATATTCCCCACGCACCGGATAAATCTTCCACGAATGATTCCCCAACAGCGCCGCGACCTCGTCGGCATAGAGTCCTGCCGAGTTGATCACGCAGCGCGTCTCAATCGTTTCCTGCTGCGAATCCTCCTCGTCGCCAATTCGCAGGCCAACGCGAATCGTCTTGCCCGCCGGCTCGAGCGAAACCACCTGCGCGCGCGTCACGATATTTGCACCCTGATTTGTCGCCACGCGCGCGTAAGCATGAACAAGTTCCTCCGCAGACACGATGCCCGTGGAAGGCACCACGAGCGCACCCGTGCCCCGAATGTGCGGTTCGCGCTTCCGAATTTCCGCCGCATCAATAATCTGCAACCCCTCGACGCCGTTCTCTTCCCCACGCTTCTTCAGCGCCGCGAGTTCCTCCACTTCGTGTGCATCGGCGGCCACAACCAGTTTTCCGCAGTGCCGGAACGGCACGTGGTGCTTCGCGCAAAATTCGTACGTAAGCCTGTTGCCCTCGACGCATAGCCGCGCCTTCAGCGAATTCTTCGGGTAATAGATGCCGGAGTGGTTTACGCCGCTGTTGCGCGTGCTGGTGGCCATGCCGAGTTTGGGAAATTGCTCGACAAGGAAAACGTCCTGCCAGAGTAAGGAAACTGCCCGCGCGATGGCGCAGCCGACCACGCCGCCGCCGATAATCAGTATGTTCGCTTGGTCCATGCTTCCATTTTATTGGCGCGCGCTATCCATGCACATTGATTTCATCGAAAAACGGCTTGCATTCCGTGAGGCGTGCCTCCGTGCCATCGTGTACCGCATACACCGAGTGTTTGTTTTCCTCATAGTGATTGCGCCAGAGAGAGGCTGCGCCATGTACGCCGTCTTTGTTCAGCGCGTAGAAAAAAATGTGAAAGGTCGAGAGCTTCTTTTTGTCGTTCTTGTAATTGTGCGCGATGCGGCCCAGCGCTTCCAGGCACGCTTCCTCGGGAGACTTTCCGCGGCGCATCATCTCGATGATGGTGTGCCCGCCGGAAATCTTGATGTTTTCCTCGCCCTTGCCCGTGGAGCCCGCGGCCCCCACTTCGTTGTCCACACAACAACCCGCCCCGATGATCGGTGAATCTCCGACGCGCCCGGGAATTTTCCACGACAAGCCGGAAGTTGTAGTCGTCGCGGAAATGTCTCCGTTCGAATCCATCGCCATGCACGGAATCGTCCCTGTCGGCGGATGCGCAATCACTCGCTCGGCGTAAGCAATCTGTTCTTCATCGCCACCAAAAATCGCCGACATATGTTCTTTCCATTCCGGCGAATCGATTCCCGGCCGCCAATTCAGCGAGGACGAAGCCTTCCACGCCAGCCAGAGTTTCCGCGAATGTTCCGTGAGCAGATTCATCTCCTCGAAACCTTCCGCCACCGCGAACCGCCGCGCTCCGTCGCCCACAATCATCACGTGATTCGTTTTTTCCATCACGGTTTTCGCCAGCCGCGAAACGTTTTTGATTCGCCGCACCGAAGCGACCGAGCCAGCACGCCGCGTCGGCCCATGCATCACGCTGGCGTCCAGTTCCACTTCCCCTTCTTCGTTCGGCAACCCGCCATAGCCAACGGAGTCGTCGTTGGGATCGTCTTCGACAATCGTGACCGCCGCGACGACCGCGTCAAGCGTGTCCCCGCCTTTTTTCAAAATGTCCATGCCCGGGCCCAGAGCGTGAAGTCCGTTAGCGCTTGAAATGATCAGCGGCCGCTTGCCTGCCGCGGCAGGCTTGCCCTGCGCCGCTGAAGTGAGATTCGCGAGCGCAGCCGCGCCGTTGCCATTCGAAAGCGTCCCCCCAAAAAGTTTGTTCGCCCCGGCAATAGCGCTGCCCGCGAGCGAACTAAGAAAAAATTTGCGTCGTGACCAAAGTTCCATGTGGAAACCCTCCAAACACTGCGCAGGGCAATATACATCAGTTTGAAAATCGAAAGGTGAGGAGCTGTCTGGAAAGGCGGCGGAACCCTAAGATCGTGATTGACTTGGAGATTTCCTACGGAATGAATCGCTGAGCTATTTTTCCTTCTGTTCAAACTGCGCGCGCAAACCGTCGAGCATGTGTGTTGCGGCTTTCGGGTTATTTGTTTTGCGGACATCGGACCACAGCGAATTGCCGGATTTCGGATCGATCAGCGAGACGCGCGTGAAGCCCGGTGGCACCGCTTCATCCGCGCCGGCGAAATTATTTTTGGCGATTTTCGGATCGTAGGCCGGCGCATTGTCCCCGCCTGGGACGAACTTCACGGAGTTGCCGCTGGAGAGCCGCAGGATGATATCCGCTTTCTGCGCGTCGTCAACCATTTGCAGGCGCCCCCACTTGGCGAGTTCCGTGTAGGCGGTGTTCTGGAGTTCGGCGGACGTGGTCTGATTATCGACGTACACGGTTTTTGCAAACAGCACGCGCGAAGGAAGGGCAGGGTGCTTGTCGTTGGCGACAAGGACGGGCGTGGCGAGCAAAACAAAAAGAATCGCGGCGGCAACAAAACGCACGAAAGATTTCATGGGGACACACTCCTTGCCCCTGCCGTTAACGAAGTGAGCGCGAGGGCAATCCGGCTGCGAGCACAACGACCAGCTTTCTGTTTTGCGGGCAGTTTATGATTGGAATCAGCGCCGCGTAACTGGACCAAAGGCCCGAAGAAGAGCAGTTGGCGCGGCGATACCGGAACCCTGTCCCCAGGGGTAGTAAAGCTGAGCCGAAGAAAAAGCTTCGGAATCGCGGGCGCCGCTGCGTGTCCTCCCACGATTTGGAAAGACAAAAACCTCTCCAGCAGCGCGGATTTACGCCGGGATTTCCGCCGAGGAAGACTCGCGCGGGAATTCGCCTTCCCAGCGCGCAATCACCACGCAGGCGAGGCAATTGCCGAGCACGTTGACAGCGGTGCGCCCCATATCCATCAGCTGATCGATCCCGAAAAGCAAGAACAGCGGCTCCGTCGGCAGCTTGAAGGAGCTGGCCGCCGCCAGAACGATGACCAGCGACGCGCGCGCGACGCCGGCCGTGCCTTTGCTGCTGATCAGCAGGGTCAGCAGCATGACGGCTTGCTGGCCGATGGTTAAGGGAACGCCGGCAACCTGCGCGATGAACAGCAAGGCCAGCGATTGGTAAAGGCTGGAGCCGTCCAGATTGAAGCTGTAGCCCGTCGGAAGAACGAAGGCCACCGTTTCGCGCGGCACGCCGAAAGTTTCCATCTGTTCCATGGCGCGGGGCAAAGCAGCTTCCGAGCTGGCGGTGGCGAAAGCAATGGTGACGGGCTCGGCGACGGCACGAAGGAATCGCTGCAAGGGGACGCGTACGAGCAAAGCAATCGGAAACAGCACGCAGGTGATAAAAACAACGAGCGCGACGTACATCGTTGCGAGCAGCTTCAGAAGCGGGAGGAGCACTCCCAGGCCGAGATGGCCGACCGTGTAGGCGACGGCGCCGAAGACGCCGATCGGCGCGGCGTACATCACCAGGTTGGTGAACTTGAACATCGTTTCCGAGAGGCTTTCGGCAAAGGCCAGCATGGGGCGGCGCTTGGGTTCGGGAACGAGGGCGAGCGCCATCGCGAACAAAATACTGAAGACTACGACCTGGAGCACCTGGCCGGTGGCGACGGCTTTGGCGATGTTCTCCGGGAAAATGTCGGTGATGAGTTGCGCGGCAGTGTGCGGCGTAGCAACGAGGGATTCGGCGTTCGCGGACGACGGCAAGCGCACGCCTTCTCCCGCTCGGCTGATATTGATGGCAGCAAAACCGATGAGCAGAGCGATGGTCGAGACGACTTCGAAGTAGATGAGCGACTTGATGCCGAGGCGGCCGACTTTTTTCAGATCGGCATGGCCGGCGATGCCCACGACGAGCGTGCCGAAAAGTAGCGGCGCGATGATCACCTGGATGAGCCGCAGGAAAACCGTGCCGAGGAACTGAAGTTTCGCGGCGGCGCCCGGCGCGTCGTGGCCCAACTCCGCGCCGGCGAGCAGGCCCACCAGGATCCACGCAGTCAGCGAGCGACGCGACGTGGCGTAAGCCGCGACGTGAAGAATTGCGAGCCAGCGCAGGATCTCAGTGACAATTGCTGGCAGCGGCAGGAGCTGAGCTCCGGCGAGGAGCGACGCGGCAATGGCAATCGTAGCGGCGACGATGGCCGCAAAAAGAAGCCTGCTTTTCATCGGAGCTGAATTCGCAATCGCATTGGTGCCGAAAGGTATGCTGCTTCGCGCTGCGTGTCAATCAAAGTTGGGACGCAAGGAAGTAACGATACAAGGAGGTAAGGAAGGAATGCGATAGGAAGCAACCGAGTCGGGAGGCAACGAAGCAAGGAAGGATGAGAAAACTGCGAAGACGGAAATGCATTTGGTTAGAAGGATGTGCCCCCTGTTTTTTGTAAGTGTTGCATCTAAAGGGTTTAACTGTCCTGTATACCGTTTAGAATCAACACTCGTCCACTTCGCGCAGCATCCCATTGCTCTACATTTGGGTCAGAGTTTCGATGGTCACCTCGCCGCGGCCAAGCGTCGCATCAGCTCCTGCTTCTTCTCTAACAGCCCGCGCAGTTCGGTTCCGGGAGGATTCGCTTCAATGCTGCGCTGCACATCGGCAAGTTCTCTCTCGGCCTGGCGGTGCTGGAGGGCCTCGATGCAACTCATGGCCTCTTCCCAGGTGGGCTCGTTGGCTTCTTCGAACAAGACCTCGAACAACAACCTCCGGTCGCGCTCTTCGAGCACCGCGGCCACTTCTGTCGCCTGAAGAGGCTGGCCGGAGAGGCTGGCGATCACCAGCGCCGCGAGAATCTTCTCTGTCTCCAGCCCATTGTAGAGGCGAGCATTTTGCAGGTGCTGGGCTAGTTCCTTCCGGAAGCCTTCGGCCTCCGCCAGCATGCGAATCAGCCGCCGCTCCACGGGCTTGGCCGCGCGTCCGACGAGTTCCGGCTGGGTCCTCACCTCGCTACGGCGTTCGGAGGCAGCTTTGCTCAGTGCGGCGCGCAGTACGGGTTCCTCAAGCCGGAGCTGCTGCGCAATGCGCGTGGCCCACTCGGAACGCAGGAGGCGGTTCGGAATCTTCTGCACGTAGGGCAACAGAAAATTCACCGCGCGGAGCTTTCCTTCTCCGGTGGTCAAATCCATCTGCCGCGCCCGTGCAATCAGGTAATCCACGTACGGCGGCGCTTCTTTCAGTAGTTTGAGATATTCCTCCGCTCCCTTTTCGCGGATGAACAAATCCGGGTCCGCCTTTTTGTTTCCAATCGGCGGCAGCGCCAGCACGCGCACTTCGAAATCCTGTTCGAGCAGCAAAGACAGCGATCGTTCCGTGGCGGCTTGTCCCGCGGCATCCGGGTCGTAGTTCACAATCACGCGGCGCGTGAAACGCCCGAGCAATTTGATCTGCGGTTCCGCGAGGCTGGTGCCGCAACTGGCCACCACGTTGCTGATTCCCGCGCGCGCCACGGCGATCGCATCCATGTAGCCTTCGACGAGAATTGCGAACTCCTGACGGCGGATTCCTTCTTTCGCGCGGTCCATGTGGTAGAGCACGTTGCTCTTCGAGTAGATCGGCGTTTCAGGCGAGTTGAGATATTTCGGCATGTCATCGCCCAGCGCCCGCGCCCCGAACGCCACCACCTTCCCCGATTCATTGGAAATCGGAAATGTAATACGGCGGCGAAACCGGTCGAAGTGCCGCCCGCCCTGGTCGCGCGACACCAACCCCGAATCAACCAAGAGCTTTTCTGAATATTTTGATTTGAAAGAGCGCAACAGCGCATCGCCGCCGCTCGGCGCGTATCCGATTCCGAAACGCGCCATGGCATCCTTGTCCATGCCGCGATCTTCGAGATACGCCCGCGCCGCTTTCCCCTCGAGCGTTCCTTCAAGCTGCTTTACGTAGAACGTCTGCGCTTCGCGGTGCATCTCCACGAGCACGCTGCGCTGCTGGTTTTCTTTGCGTTCCTCCGGCGAACGCTCTTTGGGCCGCGGAATCGAAATCCCGCATTTTTCCGCGACGGTTCGGATGGCTTCGGGAAACGCGCACTTCTCCATTTCCATCACAAACTTGAAGACGTCGCCTCCCACCCCGCAGCCAAAGCAGTGGTAAATCTGCTTCGTGGGATGCACCGCAAAGGAAGGAGACTTCTCCGCGTGAAACGGGCACAACCCGGTAAAATTCTGTCCGCTCTTTTTCAGGCGGACATATTCGCCGACAACCCGAACGATGTCGGCTTGCTGTTTCACCTTCTCCGCAAATGATCCGGCCTCGGCCATGCCATTTCTTAAATAAGCTTAGTGCTTGCTGTAGTCGTTCTTGTAGACTGCGCCGCCCTTCATGACAAATTTTACATGCTCCAGGATCGTCACGTCCTTGGTTGGGTCGCCGTCTACGGCGATGACGTCTGCAAATTTGCCGGGTTCCAGCGTGCCGACGTTAAACTTTGCGCCGAGCAAGTCGGAGGCGTTTACGGTGGCCGTCTGGATGGCCGCCAGCGGCGTCATTCCAAGCTTCACGTAAACGTGGAACTCGCCCGCGTTGAGCCCGTGTGGATACACAGCGGCGTCCGTGCCGAATGCCACTTTCACTCCGGCAGCAAAGGCCTTCTTAACGTTCACAGGAGCGGCTGCTGCGACTTCGATCATTTTTTGCCTGGAGAACTCCGGCACACCGCTGTCCTTCAAATGTTGTTGCATGTATTCGGTCAAGAAGAGGGTGGGAACGAGATACGTTCCATTTTTCTTCATCGCGGCGATGGCCGCGTCATCCATGAAGTGGCCGTGCTCGATGGAATCCACGCCGGCATCAGAAGCCCAGCGCACGCCTTCGGCGCCGTGCGCGTGCGCCGCAACTTTGCGTCCGAGCCGGTGCGCGTCCGCCACAATGGCCTTCATTTCTTCGAGCGTGAACTGCGAAGCGTTTGGATCGTCGCCCTTTGAGAGCACTCCGCCAGTCGCGCAAATCTTGATCACGTCGGCGCCATATTTGATGACTTCTCGGACCTTGTGTTGCACCGCCTCGACGCCGTCCGCCACGCCTCCGCCCTGAAAATGAAACGCGGGCGGCAGCAGGTTTTCGTCGCAGTGCCCGCCGGTGATGCCCAGCGCCGGTCCCGAAGCGACGATGCGTGGCCCAACCACGTCGCCATCATTGATGGCGTCGCGCAGCGCGATGTCCGAATAGTCGAACGCGCCGAGATTGCGCACCGTGGTGAAACCGGCTTCCAGCGTCCGCTTCGCGTTCCTCGCGCCGTGGAGCGCCTCGCGCGCCGTCGAGATTCCCAGCCCCGAATATCCCAGCGAGTTCAAATCAAACGTCAGGTGCGTGTGCATGTCGATCAAGCCGGGCAGCAACGTGGCGTCAGGCAAATCGATAGTGATGTCGTCTCCGCTCGCCGGCACTTCAGCCGAAGGCGCAATCTGCGTGATTTTGTCCCCAGTGATCACGATGGATTGGTTCGTGCGCAACGCTCCCGTGCGCACGTCGAGCACGCGCCCTGCGCGAATCACCGTCCTCTTTGGTTTTTGCTCCTGCGCCGGCGTTGGGATCGCTCCTCCCGCAAGCAGGACCAGTGTCACCGCAATAGTTATCCACAGTTTTTTGATTTTTCGCGTTGCAGCCGCTTGCGGCAATGAATCCTGCAGAACTCTCATCAAGACACCTCGCTATGAATTGGCAACCGGAACCGGGGAGTATACCAAAGCGGGCTGAATCACACCTGTTCTGGGCGGCGATGTGAGGCGACTCCATTGTTCCAATTTCGATTTTCAAATTTCTATTTTGTCACTTTCGCAGTTCGACGAGCGTGATGGCTTTCCCGCCGCGTTCTTCGGTCTCGAAGGAATGTTTCTCGACGAGCGGATGCGAAGAAAGAAACGTCCCGATTCCTTTGCGAAGCGCGCCGGTTCCATGGCCATGAATGATTCTTACTGCTGGCCTGTTCGCGAGAGCAGCATCATCCAGAAATTTATCCAAGCGGCCTGTCGCTTCTTCCACCGTCATGCCAATAAGATTGATCTCGGCGGTGCCAGCACCCTCGATGCGTTGCGTGGTCACTGTCACGCCTTGGAGTTTGCTGCCCGGCAAGTTTGCTTTTGACGCCGCAGGCTCTGCCTCCACCGAAAGGATTTCATCGATCGCCACTTTCATGCGCAGCGGCCCGGCTTCGATTTCCGCGGAAGATCCATCAATGCGGCGGAACACCACGGGCTTGCTGAATCCGCGCACGCGGATTTTCGCTCCAGGCTGCAATTGTTCCGCGCGCACCCCTTCCGTCGAGGCCGAATGCACGCCGAGATCGGCTTGCGACTCTGAAATCGTCTGGACCACGGCGGCGTTCAGCTCTTCGCGGGCTTCGCCTCGCACATCCTGCATCTTTCGCCGCGCGGTTTTCTCCAATTGCGCGCGCAGTTCGCGCTCTTTTACGGCTTCCAAGACGCGCGCGACATTTTCGTCAAAGCGTTTCTGCATTTCCGCGAACTGCGATTCAAGTTCCTTGATCCGTTTCTGCTGGCGCTCGACCCATTCCGTGCGCAATTTCTTGCGTTCTTCTTCCAGCGCGTGCCGCTCTTTAACCAGTTGCTTTTGCAAACGGTCCAATTCATCCCGGCTGCGGTGCAGATAGGCGATCAAGTCCGCGGCTTCGCGCGATTCGGGAGTCAAGAGCGACCGTGCGCGCTCGATGATTCCGGCGGCGATTCCCAGGCGCTTGGCGATGGCGATGCCGCTCGAGCCACCCGGCACGCCCACCATCAGTCGATACGTCGGCCGCAGATTCAGGTCGTCGAATTCCACCGCGGCGTTCACCACGGCCGGCGTGGTCGAGGCGTACGTCTTTAGCCGGTCGTGATGCGTCGTCGCCAGCACAATGCAATTCTTCGCGCGGAATTCGTCCAGCAGGGCCACGGCCAGCGCGGCGCCTTCCTCCGGCGCCGTCCCTGTGCCCATTTCATCAACGAGCACGAGCGATCGAGGCGTCGCCGCATCGAGCATGCTTTTCAAATTCAGCATGTGCGCGGAGAACGTGGAAAGATCCGCGGCAATCGACTGCTCATCGCCGATGTCCACGAGCACGCGGTCGAACAACGGCAGCACCGCGCGCTGCGCCGCCACCGGAATTCCCGACTGCGCGGCAAGAGCCGCCATTCCTGTGGTCTTCAGAGCGACGGTCTTTCCCCCGGTGTTCGGCCCGCTGATCACGAGAACGCGCTCCTCGCCGCCCAGCGCAAGCGTCATGGGGACGATGGCGCGATTCTCCTTGCGCAGCTTGTCTTCCAACACCGGATGCCGCGCCCCTTCCAACCGCAATTCATTTGTTTCGGAAAATTCCGGCATCGCGGCGTCAAAGTCCCGCGCGAATCGCGCGCGCGCAAAGATGCTGTCGATCTCCGCGATCGTCCCGGCAGCCGCCAGGAGCGGCGCCCGAGCTGTCTGCAGCTTGCCCGTGAGTTCGCGGAGAATTCGCACAATTTCCGCCGCCTCGTCCTCGGCAAGCTGCACCAGCTGGTTGTTCGCTTCGACGGTCTCGAAAGGCTCCATGAAAACGGTTTGTCCCGTGCCGCTCGCTCCATGCACCACGCCCTGAACGCCGCGCCGGTGTTCGGCCCGCACCGGGATCACGAAGCGTTCGTTGCGCAGCGTGACGTAGTCTTCGCCCGCTTCCGCGTTCCGCGCCCGCAGGATCTGCTTGAGCGTTTTCTGAATCGAATCCCGCGTTTGCGTGATGCTCGCGCGGATCCGCCGCAGCGCCGCCGACGCATCGTCGCTGATGTCTCCGTTCGGCAGCACGCACCGCCGGATCGCAGCTTGTATCTCTCGAAAATCCGCCAGCGAACTTGCCCGCGCCTCCAGCAAAGGGAACTTCGCCGCCTCTTCACGAAACTGTTGCTTGAGCCATGCCGCCGTTTCCAGCAACGAAGCCGCGTCCAGGAAATCGGCGGCTTCCAGCACCATGCCAGGCCCTTCGATTTTTTCGAGCCAACCCTGCGGATCGGCCAGCGCGCCAAATCCCAGCTCGCGCCCAGCGCGCAGCCACTCGCGCGCTTCCCGGATCAGCGCGAATGCTGCTTCCAGCGCGCCGCGTTCCATCCCTGGCTCAAGCGCATTCACCGCGCGCTTGCCGGGAGCGCACGTCGTCCGCAGCCGCAGCAATTCCCGCAGCTTGTCAAACTCCAGAATGTCTTGTGTTGTCCGCGGCATCTTTAGTTCTGCTTCAAATGGCTGCGAAGATGATTTGCGGCGTCGCCTGCTGTAGCCGCCACATGCACCAACCGGCCGTTGGCCTCGCCCCATGGCGCCGGATGCCCCAATTCCACTTCCCGCACGCGATCCAACACCGGTTTCCAGAAATCTCCCAACACGGCGAAGGGTTTCGCGTTCATCACCGATTTATTCAGCATCTCCCAAACAACCGCCAGTTCCACCAACGTTCCAGTCCCGCCTTTGCACGCCACAAAGCCGTGAGCCATCCGGATCAGCTCGAACAACCTCTCTTCCCACGTACTCTTGCGCACTTCGACGTCAATCCACGGGTTCAGCTTCGCGCTCTTAAAAAATTCCGCTGTAACGCCGTACGTTTTCCCGCCGGCCTCTTTTGCGCCACGTGATACCGCTTCCATCACGCCGCCATAGCCGCCGCTGCAAACCGCGAATCCGTGCTTGGCCAAAGCCCGCCCCAGCACGCGCGCTTCTTCATAATCCGCGTCTCCTTCGCGCGGACGTGAACTCCCAAACACGGTCACAATGGATTCGGTGCCCATCTGCAGCTCTTTCGTTCACTTCGTGTGCTTGCGCTCGGGCGCGCGCTTCGGCGGCGTCACATTGAATTCCTCGAGCATCGCCAGGCACAAACCGGTCAACGCATCGGCCGTTTCGTGATTCCTCCCCGCCTGATTGTTGCTCAGGAAGGAAAAAATCAGCCGGCGCCCGTCGAGCGTTTCCGCAAAGCCGGATAACGTCCGAACATGTTCCACCGAGCCGGTCTTCGCATGGATGCGCCCAGCAGCTGGGGTGCCTTTCATGCGGTCCTCCAGCGTCCCGTCCACGCCGGCCACGGGCAGCGAGCCGTAGTAAGTCTCAAACCAGGGCTGTTTTTGCGCGAAGGCCAGTAATGTCACGACGGCCCGCGGCGTCACCAGATCATGGCGCGAAAGTCCTGATGCGTCCGTCTGAACTACGTCGTCCGCCGCGATCCCTACGGATGCATAAAAATCCGCAGGAACCTTGACAAGATCTTCCGGCGTTGCCCATGTTCCGCCTTGCCGCGCCACTGTCCGCAAAAGCATTTCCGTGTGTAGATTCTGGCTGATTTTGTTGATCAGCTTGACGGCATCGCCGAGGGGCACCGAGACGTGCTCCGCCAAAACAATCGGATCGCCGGAACTTTCGGCTCCATTGTGTTTCGCCTTTGCGATTCCTACGACCTTGACGCCGCGCTCCTCCAGCAACCGTTTCAAGGTGGAAGCGGCGTGCTGGGCTGGTTCTTCGATCGCCAAAACGAGTTTTCTCTGCGTACCCTTCGCGGGCAAGGTGCCCTTCACCACCACCACATTCGCGCCCGGCTCCCGGGTCAGCGTCAAATCCGATTTCACTCCCGCCGCGGACGTGACCAATTCGTTCTCGACGGTAAATTCCGGTGTCGCAGGGCTCACTGTTGCCTGTACGGGACTACCCGCTTGTTCGCCGGGCGTCAGCGTGAGAGCCACAGTGTTGTCGTCCACCACGATCGCCGAAATGGCCGCGCCGTATTCCCAAACCATGTCGTCGATTTCCCAACCATTTGGGTATCGCTCGCGCGGGAAATAACTGTCGTCCCCAATTACATCTCCTGAGATGGTCTTCACGCCCTTCGCCACCAGCGCATCCGCCAACCCCGCGAGCACTTTTTCCACCGGTCCGTCAAATTCTTCCTTCAGCTCGTACGGAAATTTTCGGTTTGAAAGATTCGGATCGCCTCGCCCGACCAGAACGGCGTCTCCAGACAGCACTCCTTCGCTCGAAATCGTTCCCTGCGTTTCCACCGTGGTGTGAAAGCGGTATTCCGGCCCGAGTTTCGCGAGCGCCAGCGCCGTGGTGAAAAGCTTCATGTTTGAAGCCGGAACAAAATATCTGTCCGCATTCTGTTCGTAGAGCGTTTCGCCGGTCTCCGGGTCCACGATCAGCAGACCCCACTCGCCCTTGCTCGCAGGACCGGTTCCCAGCAAAGCGTCCGCGCGCGAAGCAAATTTTGCCGCCGCCTTCTTCGTCGCCGCCTTCTGTTTTTTTGACACGCTACTTGCGTGGTCGTTCTTGCTTTTCGGTTGCGCCGCCGGCTGCTGCGCCTTGCTTCCCGGTGCGCATACCGCGGCCGCCAGCAGCAGCGCCGCACATCGTTG
>Ga0207032_1206_pt1 | contig 13228 bp, 12 predicted proteins | sample Alteio_BWMinCont_38_FD_153308 | JGI IMG/M metagenome (GOLD analysis project Ga0207032, IMG submission 153308) | Enriched cells from forest soil in Barre Woods Harvard Forest LTER site, Petersham, Massachusetts, United States -... | ecosystem: Environmental > Terrestrial > Soil > Temperate forest >... | reverse complement strand
AAAAAATCGAAGCATATAAAAAAGATTATTCGGTCTGCTGAAAAAGTAGCCTATCAAAAACATTTACTAATGAAAAACCATCAGGGGTATAATGAAATGTTGTTTAAAGAGAAGTTCAATGTTAAAGACATAATCCTACCTCAAAAACATCGTGTTAAACATAGAATATTTATGAAAATTAAAGAAGCAATGTGGCGTAAGGGCTTAGACCTTTTATAAATTGTGTCAAAGTGCATTCCCGCGTTAGGGATAGCAGCGGATACCAGCCTGTGTATAAGGCCTGCAGGCGTATGAGCGGATAGCCCGTTAAAACGCCCCAATCCTTATCAAAAAACAAATCCTAACTAAACAACCCCAACCACTCATTTAATCAACCCAACCACTCACTTAATCAACCCAACCACTTACCATTATTTTTTTATTTGATAGCGCAATTGCTGCACTTTGGCCCAAATGGTATCCGCAATTAATCGCATCCCTCTGTCGTTGGGATGTTGCTGAATGCCGGGGTCTTGCCATGCGCCAAAGGAATAAATAGTATCATCGGCACCCAAGTTGGCAAGCGTGATAAAGTTTTTGGTATTTTGCCGCATCACGGCATCGGTTACCGGCCTTGACCATATTGAACCGACAGCCAATATAACAGGGGAGTTATTACTAAAGTATTTTAACAGTGCCCGGTAGTGAGCCCCAAAGCTCAATGTATCAAGCGGCGACTGTACAACATCTTCGCCAATGCGAAAAATAACCAGGTCGGGATTAAATGTTGTGTAACTACTAAAATTAGTAATATCGTAGGTGTCGTATGCGTATTCCCATGCCGATATATTAAAAGCTGTAACAACGCATTTAGGATTAACTTTCTTCAACTTGGCGGTAAGTACATGCACATAGTCAGAGTCGGCTGTGGTAGCTGCCATTCCCCTGCCTCCTGTCCACTCTGTTCCCGATTGGGCAGGGGTGTATGTGATGCTATTGCCCAAAATAAGTACATTGTTGAAAGTAAATGCAGGTGTATCAACGTTTGGAGCCGGCTTAATGTTGGCCTTATGACATTGGGTAAACAAGAATATCGCCGTTAATAGCAATATTATTACCAGTGTCGGTTTTATAGAGTTTTTTATGATGCGTATGCGCTGCATATTGATTTATCATTGTTTCTATCTGTAAAACTAAAAATATTCCTGAGTATGTCTTGTTTATACTTTCAAAAACAATGAACTGAATCACTCACTTAATCAACCCAATCCGAACACAAAATTCCCTTTTGAAATACCAATTAAATCCCTATCTTTGCACCCACAAATAACAAAATTATTAACGCTTTAATATTATTTCAGTAATGTATTTAAGTACAGAAGCAAAGCAAGAGCTTTTCGCAAAACATGGCAGTGGTCCTGCCGACACAGGTTCGGTAGAAGGACAAGTTGCCTTATTCACCACCCGTATCGCACATTTAACCGGTCACTTGAAGAAGAATAAACATGATTTTTCAACCCAGTTATCACTGCAAAAATTAGTAGGTAAACGCCGCGGATTGTTGGCATACCTGTACAAAAAAGATATTGAAAGGTACCGTGCTATTATCAAAGCGTTAGCGCTTAGGGATATCATTAAATAACCTGGTTAAGATTTTTTATAAAAGCCGTCTCAAACATAAAGGGGATGGCTTTTTTACTTTTGCATCATAATATTATACACAAATAAAAACCGGTACGCTCTAAAAGATGAAAAGCGCGCCACAACGAAAACAAGATGAGTTTAAATGTAATTAAAAAGGTTATTGATTTAGGTGACGGCCGCACCATTGAGATCGAAACCGGTAAGCTGGCCAAACAAGCCGATGGCTCGGTAGTAATTAAGATGGGTGACACCATGTTATTGGCTACGGTAGTATCATCATTAGAAGCAAAAGAGGGCGTTGACTTTTTACCGCTTTCTGTAGATTACCAGGAAAAATACGCAGCCACAGGCCGTATCCCCGGTGGATTTTTACGCCGCGAGGCACGTTTATCAGACTATGAAGTATTAATTTCCCGTTTGGTCGACCGTGCATTGCGCCCCATGTTCCCTGAAGATTATCATGCCGATACACAGGTAATGATCTCTTTAATTTCTGCTGATAAAGACATCATGCCCGATTGTTTGGCAGGATTAGCCGCATCGGCAGCATTAGCTGTTTCTGATATCCCTTTTAACGGGCCAATATCTGAAGTACGCGTAGCCAAAATTGATGGCAAGCTGGTAATTAACCCAACTTTAAGTCAGTTGCAAACTGCTACTTTGGAATTTATCGTAGCAGGTTCTGAGCATGACATCAACATGGTGGAAGGTGAATCGAAAGAGATCCAGGAAGCTGAATTGGTTGAAGCTATAAAATTTGCGCACGAAGCCATTAAGGTTCAGTGTTTTATTCAAAAAGAACTGACTATAGCAGTTGGTAAAACCGAAAAACGTGTTTACAGCCATGAGCAAAGCAATGACGAATTAGCTAAAGCTATTTACGCGGCTACTTACGAGCAGGTTTATGCTATTGCAGCCTCGGCATCAGCTAAAGATGAGCGCGCCGCTAAGTTTAAAGAAGTTCGTGATACTTATATAGCCACTTTAGGCGAGATTGATGATACGACCAAGTTTTTAGCTAAGAAATATTATCACGATGTAGAGTATGACGCTATCCGTAACCTGGTATTAGACGAAGGAAAACGTTTAGATGGCCGTACAACTACACAAATACGCCCGATATGGAGCGAAGTAGGTTACTTGCCGGCTGCTCACGGTTCGGCCGTATTTACACGTGGTGAAACACAATCATTAACATCAGTTACCTTAGGCGCTAAGGATGATGAGCAAATGATAGATGGTGCATTCATTAACGGCTATCAAAAATTCTTATTACACTATAATTTCCCTGGTTTTTCAACCGGCGAAGTTCGCCCTAACAGGGGAGCCGGCCGTCGTGAAATTGGCCACGGTAATTTAGCTATGCGTTCGTTAAAACAGGTATTGCCTGCTGATGATGAAAATCCATACACTATCCGCGTTGTTTCTGACATTTTAGAATCAAACGGTTCATCATCAATGGCTACGGTTTGTGCCGGTACATTGGCGTTGATGGATGCAGGTATCAAAATCAAAGCGCCGGTATCAGGTATCGCAATGGGTTTGATCACTAATGAGATGGGTACCAAATACGCTATCTTATCAGATATTTTAGGTGATGAAGATCACTTAGGTGATATGGACTTTAAAGTAACCGGTACCTCAAAAGGTATTGTTGCTGTGCAAATGGACCTTAAAATAAACGGTTTATCTTGGGAGGTTTTAACCAACGCGTTGAACCAGGCTAAAGACGGTCGTTTACACATTCTTGGTGAAATGGCTAAAACCATTACCGCACCACGCGAAGATTACAAACCACACGCTCCGCGTATCGTTACCATCCGTATTGACAAAGAGTTTATTGGTGCCGTTATCGGGCCTGGTGGCAAGATCATCCAGGAAATGCAGCGTGAAACCGGTGCTACTATCTCGATAGAGGAAGTTGGCAACCAGGGTGTTGTTCAGATATTTGCTGATAATAAAGACGCTATTGATAAAGCAGTTACCCGCATTAAAAACATTGCTTCAAAACCAGAAGTAGGTGAGATTTATGAAGGTAAAGTAAAATCAATTATGCCTTTTGGTGCATTTGTTGAAATTATGCCGGGTAAAGATGGTTTATTGCATATTTCCGAAATTGATCATCGCCGCATCGAAACGATGGATGGTATATTTGAAGTGGGTGATGAAGTACGTGTGAAATTGCTTGATGTGGACAAACAAGGGAAACTAAAACTTTCGCGTAAAGTTTTGTTACCAAAACCTGAAAGCACAAACAAGTAATAACTAATATTATACAACAACAAAAGCCTTTTAAAAGGCTTTTGTTGTTTAAAAGCACTTTTTTTAAAAAAATTAAAACAAAAACTATCTTTTGGTCTTTATAGCAGTTACGAGTTGATTGTTAAGTTAAAATCCGATCCGTATTGAAATGGCAAACAATGACCCTTTAGATTTTCTTAACAATAATCCATCTGGCAAGCCGCCGTCGAAGTCGGAAGCGGACTTGATACAACTGTTGCTGTATGAGATTATCAGGGTTAAAGACCTTATAGCTTATTATGACTCGATACCAAATAAAGGCGGTCAACTGGGCTCATCCATCCTAAACGAATTGGTGGCAGAAGCCTATAATTCGTTAGTTAACTATGATCTTATACTGATGAGAAAATATTACGATTTACTGCAAAATTGTGACTGAGTATATAGTTCTCACTATATCTGCAATGCCATGCTAACAATCTTTCCGATATTATACAATAAGTTAATATTTAATTAATTATCGTTTTGCGATTTTTCTATGAATTAGACTATATTTGGTATAAATAATACCCCTAATTGTACATGACCATTTTTGTAAACAACAGCCATTTAAAAAAAGAATGTGTTTGCCCTAAATGTAAAATTGAACTCACAGATCGGGTTCGCAGGCAAGCCTACATCAAAACTCTCCTTTTCTTTCTCCCGATTAAAAGGTATCAGTGTTATAAGTGTCAAAGAAAATATTATTTTATTAACAATAAGTGACTTTTTGCGAATAATGGCTTAATTTTGTTTAGTTATTTTAAATTAAATAGAATAACACATTTGCCATTTACTTAGCTACCACTAATTGAAATCAACATCTGCTATTGTCGAGGTTACAGAATCTGTATCTAATAATTATAATTGCCCGGTTTGCGGGAGTGCCTTTCATTTTCAGCTGCATAGAAGCTGGTTTGTTAAAAATTTTCTTTTTTTCCTCCCTTTGAAAAAATTCTTTTGCGCTAAATGTAAAAAAGGACATTATGTTAAAGTTGGAAAAAATGATAAAAAGATAGCCGATTATAGAAAGTAATCCTTTTAACTTAATTTCAGTTTAAAGCATTTCTGGACTTCATTTTTGTGATACTATAACCACATTTGAGTTAATTAGTATATTTGGCCCATGAACCATTTAATTGCACCATCAATCCTAGCTGCCGATTTTGGTAACCTTCAACGAGATATTGAGATGGTTAATCAAAGCCAGGCCGATTGGCTACATGTGGATATAATGGATGGTATGTTTGTGCCCAATATTTCCTTTGGCTTTCCGGTTGTTACTACAGTAAACAAACATGCTAAAAAACCATTGGATGTACACTTGATGATAGTGGAACCAGACAGGTATCTGCAACGCTTTAAGGAAGCCGGAGCCTCAAATATTACGGTTCATTATGAAGCCTGCCCAAACCTTAACCGCACGGTACAGGTAATAAAAGAATTGGGTTGCACAGCGGGTGTTGCATTAAATCCGCATACACCGGTCGAATTGCTGGAAGATATTGTTGGTTATCTTGACCTGGTTTTAATTATGTCTGTCAATCCCGGTTTTGGGGGGCAACATTTTATTGAAAATACTTATAAAAAACTAAGCGACATAAAAAAGCTGGCCAGTCAGTATAATCCCCAATTATTAATCGAGGTTGACGGTGGTATTGATGAAATGAATGCCGGTGCTTTATTTAATGCCGGGGCAAATGTTTTGGTTGCAGGCAATTCGGTTTTTTCATCGCAGGATCCTGCATCAGTTATTTCCAATTTAAAACAGGCAGGCCGATCGGCAGGCTAACAATATGATCCTTGTAATAACAAGCCTTGATTTTTTTAATATTTTAAATTAGCGTCGCATTTTAATATTAAGTTCTGTAATTTTCTAAAAAATGCAAATAATATTAATGTATTTTGTTAAATTGACTAACTTCGCGGCATCTAAATACAAATTTGTCAATTTAGCATCCCAATTATAATATAATATGAAACATAATTTTGGTGCCGGTCCCGGCATTTTACCCCACGAAGTTTTGAAACAAGCTGCTGCCGCAGTAATTGATTTTAATGGTACTGGACTTTCTTTATTAGAAATATCACACCGCTCGCCTGAGTTTGAAGCTGTGTTGGCCGAAGCGATAAAATTAGTAAAAGAGTTGCTGGAAGTTCCTGATGGTTACTCGGTTTTATTTTTACAGGGAGGCGCAAGCACGCAATTTGCAATGGTGCCTTACAACCTTTTACCTGAGGGTGGAAAAGCAGCATATCTTGAATCAGGGGTATGGGCAAACAAAGCATTGAAAGAGGCTAAATATTTTGGCGAAGTGGATATTGTTGCAACTTCTAAAGAAAGCAATTTTACTTATATCCCTAAAGATTTTAAGATACCTGCCGATGCCGCTTATTTTCACATCACCTCCAACAATACCATATATGGTACGCAATTGCACAAATTTTTCCCGTCGCCTGTGCCGGTAATATGTGATATGTCGTCAGATATATTCAGCCGTAAGATTAATGTTGCCGATTTTGGTTTGATCTATGCGGGTGCACAAAAAAATATGGGCCCTGCCGGTACTACATTGGTGATTGTTAAGGATGACATCTTAGGCAAATCCGGTCGTAAAATACCTGCAATGTTTAATTATCAAACACAAATTGAAGGCGGGTCAATGTATAATACCCCGCCGGTATTTGCCATTTATGTTTCCATGCTTACCCTTAACTGGTTAAAGGCAAAAGGTGGTGTTGCGGGCATTGAAGCCGAAAACATAGCTAAGTCAAAAGTGTTATATGAAGAAATTGACCGTAACCCAATATTCAAAGCGGTTGCTGTACCTGAGGACCGGTCAGACATGAATGTTTGTTTTGTAGCGGAAAATCCTGAACATGAAAAGCCATTTTTAAAGCTATGTGATGAAAAAGGGATAGTGGGCATAAAAGGCCACCGTAGTGTAGGCGGCTTCAGGGCATCAATTTATAACGCATTGCCAATCACCAGTATATATGTGCTGATTGACGCCATGCAGGAGTTTGCAGAGAGAAATAAATAGCCCCCTAACCCCCTAAAGGGGGAAGGATTATTAGATATTAAATTAAAAAAATGCTCTTCAAAAGCTCCCCCTTCAGGGGGCTGGGGGGCTAACAGATATACCCAATGATCAAAATATTAGCCAACGACGGCATCGATCCAATAGGCAAAAAAATGCTGGAGGATGCCGGTTTTGAAGTAGATACCAACAATATACCACAGGATGAATTGCCTGTTAAACTGCAAAACTACGACGCTATTACGGTTCGTAGCGCTACTAAGGTTCGCAAAGCATTAATTGATGCCTGCCCCAATTTGAAACTAATTGGTCGCGGTGGAGTAGGGGTTGATAATATAGACGTAGAGTATGCCAAAGAAAAAGGTATCGGTGTTTATAATACGCCTGCTTCATCTTCTTTATCAGTAGCCGAATTGGTATTCGCGCAGCTATTTACAGGTGTACGTTTTCTGCATGATAGTAACCGCAAAATGCCGGTTGAAGGTAACACCAAATTTAATGACCTGAAAAAAGCTTATGCCAAAGGCATTGAGCTGCGTGGTAAAAAATTAGGTATAGTAGGCTTTGGCCGCATTGGCCGCGAGGTAGCTAAAATTGCTATTGGCGTAGGTATGGATGTGATGGCGTATGACCTTTATCCGTTTAAGCCCGAAGTTGAAATAGTTTTAGGTAGCGGTGGTGCTAAAGTTAATGTAACTGTACAATCAGTAACGCTGGATGAGATTATAAAAGAAGCCGATTTTATTACTCTGCACACGCCGTTTATTGACAAGGCTCTTATCGGCGCTGAAGAATTGGCGAAAATGAAAAAAGGTGTTCAGCTAATTAATATTTCACGTGGCGGATTGATTGATGAGTTAGCCTTGATTGACGCCTTAAATAGCGGCCAGGTATCTTATGCAGCATTAGATGTGTTTGATAATGAACCAACCCCGCGCGAAGAAATTATCAAACATCCTAAAATTTCATTAACACCGCACATAGGTGCCGCAACCAATGAGGCCCAGGAACGTATTGGTGTTGAATTGGCCAGTTTGATTATTGGGCATTTTAAGAAATAAAAAATAATATTTTCAAATAAAAAAGGGGCTTTATGCTCCTTTTTTATTTGAAAAACTTGCGCCGTTTATCAACGGCTCAGCAATTATGTGTTGATGAGGATTAGATTAACCTACAAAATCATTACCCCCGGCTTATTAACCACCGGGATCTTAATAAAGTTCACGTCGATAATACTTTCAGGCAGAAAAATGAACTTCTTATCATAGATCTGATCACCGATATAGTAGCTTAACCAATATTCGTTATTTAAACCAAAGGTTTGCTCGTCAATGGGCTCTATAACCTTGTAGTGGCCGCTTTCAACTATTGGGAACATATGGCGCAGTACGGATGTTTTTACCTGTTCGCCATCTTTTTCGCCATAACCCTTTGAGGTGATCAATACATTCTCAATCGGTTCTTTATTCAGGTTAATCAGGTATACGTACCATACCTTGCTTTCGGCACTTTCTTTTTCCAGTGCTACGGCGATGGCAATGTCCTTTACGTTATTTTCGGGGATATCTTTTATCATTTGTTAATGACATAATTATTTAAGCAAGAATAACAAAAACACTTAACAATAAATATACTATTCATTATTAAGCGCACTTTGTATACAAGTAATTTGCTCTTGCATAAATAAAGGATCATTTACGGGTATGGTAACCGAACTGTTTTTTTTAATTATATTCACTTCTTTTAACCGGTTTTGTTTTAATTCGATTAAATCGGAATCTTTTAATTCAAATACATAGGTTTTTGCAGATAATTTAACATTATCTATTTTTTTACTTTTCACAAATCTTACTTTTCCCGAAACAGTACTGCCATTTTCAAATCCGAAGATCAGTGCCGACGGGTTATTGGCAGAGACCTCGCCTGTGTAAGTAATATTAGCGTAGTAGAAATTGCCCGATGGCTTTTTTAATACGATTGTTTTAATCAGAATTTCATGATATTTATCATTTAACCTACTATACTGCTGATTTTCGGGTGTTTCTATGGTCGTCAGGTTGCTTTTTGAGGATTTTATTATAGTGCATTGGGCCAAAGATTGTGTAGCCATCATACTTACTATTAAGCTAACAAAATATATTTTGATCATTTTGTATTTTAAAAATGCGGACATAATGATGTTTTAGTTTTATGCTTATAAATAAATGAAAGCTCAAATGTTCTGGGTTGGTAACTAAATATAGTAGACGCAGGTAAACTATAATTTAAACCTACACTAATATTATTGTATTCTGCACCCAAATATGGAATATAAGAGTCATTGAGCCTATACCAGAAACCAAAATACAATTTTATTGGAGACATATCATTAATATTATTAATTGTTTTTATAGAATAGGCAACTCCAATTAATTGATCTGTAATATTGGCCTGTCTCATATAAACGGCGCTAAATAGAACGGATGACTGCGTACTGGTATTGATTTCTCCTCCGCCATGGATGGTTTCACGAAATGGGATCGTATAGCCTGATGGGTCAAATATTGATTCTTTTGGTTTGGTGGTGTGATATAATGATGCCCCGATATACAGGTTTGATTTATCCAGGTGCGTGGCATAAAGTACACCTGTATTTAATTCAACGTATTTAGTGTCAGCATTGGCAAAATTGATATTTACCGGTATAGTCGTGTCAAAAAAATCAACATTAAATTGTGAGGCAAATGATAATTTATTCAGGTTTATAAATCTGTCAGCAAAGGTAACCTGAAAGCCAACAGCTAAAGTCTGACTGCCTTCGCTTGCGAGGCTTTTATGATAGGCGCTTGAAACGGATATATAGTTACTTTGCAGCGCCCCGTTTAACGACTTATCAAATATGCCGCTAAAACCTATTCCGAAAGTATCGAATTCCGGGATATGATCATTTATTATTTTCAAATCCGCAGAAATGCTTGTTGTGTTATAGCTGGCACCAACGTTCCACCATTGTTGCCTTTCATTAACAGCAAAACGGTAATCGCCATCAAAAAAACCGGTGTTGGCTGGGTTCAATGTTAGCGGCGACGCAAAATATTGTGTAAAATGCGGATCTTGAGCTATGCTTTTAAAATATGTCCCAATTGTGAATGTTAGTATAAATACCAGGTGTTTTTTTAGTGGCATGCTATTTTAACAAAAGAGTATTTCCACTTTTATGCACCAAGTTTCCTGCGTAATCATATCCTTCCGCGTACCACGTTACTGTATCCATGAATTGAATTTGACCTTTATACATACCGTCCCAACCATTTTCAGGACTCGCGCTATCTGTTTGAAAGATCAACACCCCCCAATGATTATATATTTTAAAACTTTTAAAGGACTTAATTCCAACTATAAAGGGATATAGCCGGTTATTTTCGGCTTGTGTTGGTGTAAACGCTTTTGGCACAAGGATGTTGGGTATAGTTGCTACCGTAACGTTAACAGGCTTTATTGTATAACAGCCGTAAATGTTAGTCGCCTTTATATAATAAAGGCCGGTTTGTGTAATGGCAGACGGGTTAGGTAATACACTGGTTGCAGTAGAGTCTTGCCAGTACGAATAAGTAACTCCCGATGTACTGCCCGTGGTAACCCCCGGGGAAGTGATGTCGATTGTTGCGGGTATATAAACTTTTACAGGGTTTGTGATATTCAATACCGGAAGTTTATGAATAGTAACCAGTACCGGTTGAATAATCTCGCAACCCAGCGAACTGGTGGCCTTTATATAATAAACCCCGCTGTCGGCAATAGCCTGGGGTTGAACAAGTGGAACAGTGGCCAGTGCATCCTTCCAATACGATAACGCAGCCACATTTGAGCTTCCGCTGGTAACAGGTCCAGAAGTTAGGTCTGCCCTGCCTGGAAAACAAAGTTCAGGGTTGGTAATTACCAGTTTGGGCAAAGGGTTTACGGTTACGGTAACAGGTTTAATGACTTCGCAGCCATGGCTGTTAATGGCTTTGATATAGTAAGTGCCGCTTTGCGGAACCTTAGTTGCATCTGGCACCGGGCTTGTCGCGTTAGCGTCGGTCCAATAAGTAAAAACCATACCAGGGTCGCTGCCGGTGGTTATGGCAGGGTCAGTGATATCAACCATTGAAGGGAAACAAACTGCAAAAGGGTTGGTGATTATTAAAACAGGTACCGGGTAATTGGTAACATTTACCGGCTTTATAGTTACGCATCCATTTGAATTAGTTGCTTTGATATAGTATGTGCCGGCAGTTATTATGGCAGCAGGTGACGCAAGGGGCTGGGTGGCGGCTGCGTCCTGCCAATAGGTGTAGGTTAACCCAGCCGAGCTACCACTGGTAATGGCCGCTGATGTGATATCAACAGGTGTATTTATACATACTGTAAGCGGGTCGGTGATATTTAAAACAGGCGCCTTAAGAATGGTCACATTTACAGGCTGAATATCAAAGCAAACTGCCGCCGCCGAGGCCTTGATATAGTAGGTTCCGCTTGTACTTACCGCTTGTGGCGATGTTAATGGTATTGTACCGGCTGCGTCCTGCCAATAGGTATAAGTGAGGTTGGCATCGCTGCCGCTGGTTAATGCAGGGTTTGTGATATCAATAGTGGCAGGTTCACACACCTGTGCAGGGTTAGTAACCCTGAATTTCATCGACACCGAATGTAAGGTTGTGCTTACGGTGTAGTTGCACCCAAATCCTACAAAAGGAATTAAATCCAATAACAGTTGCGTGTTATCAGGTGTAGTTGTCGGCAATGTTAAATTTACTCCGGTACCCAATAGTTTTGACCGGTCGGCATTATACCAGTTGTATTGACTAAAACCTGCGGGGCCGTTTAAAGTAAAAGTGGGCCGCGATGTGCAGAAAATATTATTTGTGATGAGCTGCGAACAACTGTTATTTACATCAACATACGCGTAACCAAAGTGGCCGCCCTGGGTGCAATCGGCAGTAGTGAATTCAAGTCTTAGCTGGTGTCCCTGGTATCCGTTTAGGTTAATACTTACCGGTGTCCAGCCTTTATATATTACCTGGTTGGAAGCGTAATTTTTGGAATGAATAAATCCCGGTAAGCCGGCCGTTGCAACATAATCAAAAGAGCCGCATGTGACGTAAGAATTAGCGGTGATATCAAATACTTTGGCGGTAAAACGCGGCTGGTCGGCCGGTGGGTGCCCTGGATCCTGCAAAACTACGGCATACTGATAAGTGATTACGTAGTCGGGCTGATTAGGCACGGTGAACGTATAGCTCATCTGTTCGGCCTGTGCACCGGTGCCGTCATTCCCCAGCTTTACACAGTAAGCACTGCCGTCGGGTGGAGAGATCGAAAAACCACCATATGGGTCGGTCTGCGTTCCCTTCGGAACAATTACATGCCTGTTGGTTGTTGGGGCAGAAGGTGTAACGTTAATGACATTTACGTTGTTTATATCATTCACGTTGCCGATATAACATTGCCAGTTTTGAAAGGTGCCAAGCTCAAAATCAATATTTACCGGGCAGGAAGACTGGCCAAAAGTAAGGTTACTTAAGCACAAAAATATGGCGATAAATCCTATGAGGCGAAAGTAAATAGAAAATATCATTAATAGCAATAAGTTAGGTAAAACAGTAATTATTTACAGCACATACCTTTTTATGGCCCAAGAATAAAAAACTACCGGTCTTTTAAAGAATAATTATCGATGAAGGTATGAATAATAAATATTATTATCAAAAGTGTTCAATGAATTAAAAGAAAATAAGGTCACTTTTTGGAGCTTGCGCGCTTAGTAAACTTCTTTTTACCGCCTTTTCACAGGGATGTTGAAAGCACTATAGAAACCGCCAATAAAGCAACCGGAGAACGCGACCTGGGTACTCATCCCGAAAGCGGCGCAAAAGTTTCGGTACGCATAGGTCGCTATGGCCCGTTTGTGCAGGTTGGTGAAAATGCAACCGACGACGACAAGGATTATAAGCCGGTTTACGCCAGCTTACGGGCCGGACAGAGTATCGAAACTATCTCGATGGAAGAGGCCTTAGAGCTCTTTAAACTACCTAAAAAAGTAGGCATTTTTGAGGATAAGGATATGACGGTTGCCATTGGCCGCTTTGGACCTTACATCAGGCATAACGGGGCGTTTATATCGTTGCCAAAAGAAATTGATCCGCATGATGTTACCGAAGCGCAGGCAATTGAGCTTATTGTGGAGAAACGCAAAAAGGATGCTGAAAAGCTGATTAAAACTTTTGACGAGGACCCAACTGTTAAAATATTGAATGGACGCTGGG
>Ga0207032_1216_pt1 | contig 13238 bp, 11 predicted proteins | sample Alteio_BWMinCont_38_FD_153308 | JGI IMG/M metagenome (GOLD analysis project Ga0207032, IMG submission 153308) | Enriched cells from forest soil in Barre Woods Harvard Forest LTER site, Petersham, Massachusetts, United States -... | ecosystem: Environmental > Terrestrial > Soil > Temperate forest >... | reverse complement strand
ATCAGTTCGAAAATCTGTTCCGAAAGTTTTTTTTCGAGATCGGCCAAAAAGTTTTCCACAGCCAAATCGGTCGTTTTGGTATCGAGAGCGAAGTTTTTCGCCAACACTTCGACAAGGGCTACTTGAAATTTTTCTTCTTCGGCTTGCATGTTTCAGATAATATATATAGATTGCGACATATTTAGATATTGATATATGTTATTATTCGATTTCTAAATTATGAAAGAGAGGAAATTATGAGGAAAGTTGGATACATGTCGGTGTTTTTTGTTGCCATTTTCTGGTTATTCGTGAATGGTACCCCTGATAAAGGTCCGGAAATTTGTCCTCCCGCTCAGAGTCCTGCTTCTTCTTGCTGCAAAGATACAGCGCTGCAAATAGAACTCTCCCGTTTGTCTGATAAACTGGGCATATCTCTTGATACCACCTGTGATATATCTCTTATGAAAACCCTGGCAAGCTGGTTGGGTACCCCTTACCGTCATGCAGGCAACAGCTATAAAGGAATAGATTGCAGCGGTTTTGTTTCCAAAATATACAAAGACGTTTACGGTATTAAGTTGACCCATTCTTCCCGCAGCATGATTACCGAAATGAAGGAAAGGGTTAAAAAGAACGAGCTTCAAACCGGTGATATATTGTTTTTTAAAATCCATGGCCGTAGAATTTCTCACGTAGGAATTTATTTAAAAGATGGTTATTTCATTCACGCTTCAATCAGCAGCGGCATTATGGTTGACAGGTTGAGTGCTCCTTATTATTCCCGCCATTATTATACCGCCGGAAGGGTAATCGGTTAGTATATAATATAATAGTTCAACATTTTTTGCGAGTTTTCGGTCCTTGATAAGTCAAAGGACCGTCTCATATTGACGAATTTTAACTACTTGTCTATTTTCTTTGTTTGCTCTGCGAAACCTTTGCATTCCAGTAAGAATGGCACGGCCGGGGGAACTTTGCGGTTAATCTTCTCTTCCGAAATTTTCCATAATTCCCAATCCGAACAGAGCAAAATCATATTTGACAGGATCTTTGGGGTCAAATTCTTTTAGCTTTTCCGTTAGTTCAACAGCTCCTTTCCAGTCAGCTTTGGCCTTCCCAATCAATCCCAGTTTCCTGGCGACACGTTCTACATGCAAGTCAACCGGGCAAACTAACTGACTCGGTTTAATCTTCTTCCATATTCCGAAATCTACTCCATTGTTATCATGACGTACCATCCATCTCAGGTACATATTCAACCGCTTGCAACTGGAACCTCTTGCCGGGCTGGCAATATGTTTCCGGGTCCGGTCAGGCGCATCAGGCAGTGAAAAGAACAGATCAGAAAAGCCAATCAGTGCATTTTCGACATTCTTATCCCCTTTTTTCAGATGATCTGTAAAAGCATCTTCCAGTGAATCATGCTGACGGTAATACCATTGAAACCAATCGAGAAAATGAGCCATATCTATGCTGTTGAAGGTCCTGTGCTTGAAATGCAACAACGTCCGGGCTTCCTTTTCACTATGATGCAGCATAAACTCGTGCGGCTGGTTGTCCATCAGTTCAAACAGTTCCCTGCACTTGTTGATGATCGTTTTTCGAAACCCCCAGGCAAGGGTAGCGGCGAAGAACCCGGCAATCTCTATATCCTGCTTTTTTACAAACGAATGCGGAATGCATATCGGGTCATTTTCAATGAATTCAACCCTGTTGTATTGGTCCGTTTTTTCCTCGAGGAATTGGCGGAGGTTGGAAGGAGTGAGAAGTGAGAGGTGAGAAGTAAGAGGTTTGTTCATTGGATGTGTTTGCAAATATAACGCTCTTGAAGAAGGGTTAGTTGTAAGTTATAAAAAAGGCCTTTTTTATTGTTTCTTATTGATAAATTCCAAAAAACGCCCTTTTTGGCTATTTTGGATTGATCCCGAGTGCTCGGGATTGTTTTTTCAATTTTTAAATTTTTTAATCTTTTAATTCTCAAATACTTACACGTAACTCATTGACGATTATCAATAGATAACAATCCCGAGTACTCGGGATCAATAGGAAACGGGTTAAAAAGCGGTTTTCTTCGTTGCGGTTTTTAGAAGTTGAACGAAGCTCCAACCTTCGATAACCGTCATTGCGATTGTAGTCCCGGAGCGATAGAAAAGGGACGAAAAGAAGCAATCCGTACGGACGAAGTGCCATACGGTGGATTACATTCATTCGGAGCTTTTCTCCAACGGATTGCTTCACTTCGCATTCTCGTCCCTCGAATTTTCTATTCGCAAGGACGGGTGTCCACCATCCAAAAACCGCGTTTCCATCATTTTGGCCTCCCGAATAAGTCCCCGAAGGGGTCGGGACAGGCGGGACACGTGTTATCCCTGTTATAACAGGAAATTTCATTTTTTTCATTTTTCAACTTATTGATATTTAATTTCTTACACGTAACTCGTTGACAAGTATCAGGGATTATCAGGAAAATAACAGACCAGAATGCCCAAAAAAGCTGGTTTATCTTTTGCATTTTATTTTTATCTCGCGCCAGCAACTTACGCCTTACCCCCGCCCGAACGTGCCTTTTCGGTACGGGCAGGCCTTATGCCTAATGCCTTTTTATAGTACATATATAGTGAGATGCCCAAGTGGGTGGGTGATTCTTGAAAATATTTTATAACTTAAATTTATTCAAGGAGTTATAAGCGAAAATATTTTTGAAAATGTTTTACTTTTTTAGAAATGTCAGACAAAGCGGTTGCTGAGCTTACCGAAGCAGTCGAAGCCTGGTTGTTGACGTAGAAATGCCGGAAGGAACATTTCCAGCCCTTGTTTGGTGTTGTCACCAACAAGCTTTTATGCTGGTTTTATCAAATTGGATTTTAAATAAACCGCATGAATGAATTGGATAGTTCGGCAATGATAGTTTGCATCTGAGTAGACTTGTTGGTGACAACACCTAATAAGGGCGGTTTTTTTTGATAATGCAGGTTCAAGGGTGGAACACCAACAAGGACTGAAAATGTATTCCGATTTGACAAACCGGAATATAATTTTAATTCAAAACGCGAACAGGTTAATACTAAAAACAAATATGAAGAAAGCAATAATATTGTTTATAATAATTTCATTCACTTTTCATAAACTAAAAGCACAGGAGAGTCCAAATGGATTCTCATTGAACAGGTTGGAGATTGGCATTGAAGGAGGACCCGATTTGGCCTTTCAGGTCGGCGGTTATGCTAGTGTATTCCAAAATGCTCCTCTGATTAGCTTCTCAACAGGTTGTGATGGTCAATATAATTTTACACATAAATTTTCTATCAATACCGGGATTCTTTTTGAGCAAAAAGGAAATTACAGCAATACTCCTGTCACAGACAACCGAGGGGCCCCTATAGGTGAGGCTATTATAGATCGCAATTTATATGATTATCTTGTTTTACCAATTCTTGCAAGATATTCTTTTACAGAGACTTCAATTTTTTTTATAGAGGGAGGCCCTTATTTCGGATTTCTATTAAATCATACAGATTATTTGTCTATTGAGGGCAATGGAATGCCCAGTTTAACAGTAAACAACTATACTAGGCAAGACAATCGTTTTGATGTTGGGGCAAGCCTTGGATTAGGAATAGGGAAACAAATGGCTGGAAGGTTTAGGATAGAAATAGAGGTACGGGGAAATACCGGAATTACGGCCATAATACCACCTACTCAAGTATTTAGTACGGGAGTTTATAATGAATCAATCGGCTTCCTTTTAGGGTTGAGGTACAAATTATAGATACTAACAATCTGTAAACATGCCTATTCTTTCTCCATCAAATCGTTATATTTGTGTATATTTAAATCCTAAATAACCATATCATGAGACACATTATTCTTGTCTTGCTCCTTTTTTTCTCATTTCATGTTCATGCCCAATCTACGACTTGGGAAAAGCAATTTCATTTTGATTACACTAACTTGGCCAGAGCGGCAATAGAAACAGAAGACAGTGGTTTTTTTGTGCCGGCATATATTGCTGATAGTACTTTTGGTGCGTATTGGCTTGTAAAACTGAACAAATATGGGAATTTTGTGTGGCGAAAGATTATTGATTCTACTGGCGGAGACGTGTCTTCTCTAATTTATAATGGGAATGGCAACTATTATTTAGTAGATATCGGCTCCAAATATGATTCTGTTAAAAAAATGGGGTCTGATAATGATAAAATCATTGAATTCGACAAGAATGGTGATATTTTGTTTGAGAAAACCTATAATTCACTCGTTGATAATTATTTGCCAGGCACAGTTTATCCTTTAGCTAATGGAAGTTATCTTTTAATGGGAGTTTTATATAGCAATCATGATCCCAATAGATATATCAACAATTCTTCCTGTAAATTGATCTTTCAAAAATTTAATCGGAACAATAGTATAGTGTGGTCAGACACATTTGGTTTTGCAAACATCACAGGCGGAAGTACTATTTTAAAAACTCACGATAATAAATTAATCATAGGGGGCGCCATTATTCAAAATAATACGTCTACTAAATCTTATGCATATTTATTGGAATTAGATAGCACCGGCAAACAATTAGCATATTTCCCTTACCCATATACCATAGATAGCAGTGAATTTGTATTTAATATTATACAATTAAATGACGGTAACCTTATGGTGCAGACAAGCAATTGGGACGAGGCTCCGGTTTATTTTACGCTTGCTGATAGCAATGGAAATACCTTCAAAAGATGGACAATAAACAAGTTCCCTCATGGAATTGGAGGCTTTGTGCCTGATGGCGACTCTTTCTATGTATATACTGACCTGAGCTTTCTTTCCGGCCCATTGAGCCTTTTAAAATATGATACGGCATTAAACCAAACATGGAGTAAGTTATATGATGACACCGCAGGCTATTACAATGGTGCTGGCCGTATTCTAAGAACATATGATGGAGGGATGCTCTTAGTAGCAACCAGGTCACAACAAGATACAAGTACTGGAATCGGCGTTGGCATTTCAGATATTGTTATTATTAAAGTAGATAAGAATGGTAATTGTGCCAATGAGAATTTCGCGGGTCTCAATCATTCCTTTTTATCCAATCAAATATCCGTCTATCCCAATCCTGCGAGAGATAATATATACATTAATACCCAAAATATCAGTACCGTCCTCAGCATGGATATTTTTGATAGCCGCGGTACTAAGGTTATCGCCTTGCCTCAACTATGCCCTGCCACTGGAAAAATAGATGTGAGTAATTTAAGTAAAGGATTGTATATGTATAGATTGTATGATGACTTTGGTGTGTACTTTGAGGGCAAATTTATTAAAGAATAACAAGGTGAATTAAGTGTATGTAAAATAAACTGTTCGCATATGTTTGATTCAGAGTAGAACGTCCGAGTCCCCATTGATTTGTGGTTTAGGAACATGATTCCGGGGGAGACTCTGATGGGAAATAAATAAGAAGTCAGGAATCAAGCGTAAGCCCCTTATCCCTTACGCCTCACGCCTTAGCCCTGATCAGTACGTCACCTTCAGAATAATAATCCCCCTCGGGGTCAGTTCGGGGACAATGAACTGGTTATAGCTGATCTGGTAGCCGTATTGCGGGATCATGCGGCCATCGAAGTTCTGGGGTTTTACAAGGATTTCATTTTCGATCTGGCCTTTTTCATCAATTTTTGCTACACTCAGGTTCCAGTTTTTGCGGGTGAGGTCGTTATAGACATAGACAAGACGGTCAGGCATTACTGCCAGTAAATAGGAAGAAAAAGTGCCATTATCATTTACCGAAACCTGGTCTTTGCGCAGAACTGTATGCCAGTCGAGATTGCTGTTGGGGTTGATGGATAACACGAGCAGGTTTTCATAGTAATAGTAGTTGCGCACGCTCGGTTGTGCAACACCATAAGCATTGAAATCGGAAACACTTTCATGGGTTTCCTGGTATTCTTCATTGCTCAATATCACACCACCATCTGCCCTGAAATCCAAATCGCCGGCCCTGAGGTTGAAAATGCCCTGGATTTTTATTCTCCGCCCTTCCATCTCGCTGACAATATCAGCAGGAAATGGTTTAAAATCAATGGTTTCTGTGCCCGTTGTTAAGTTGTCTTTAAAAACGCAATAACCTTTTACATAGCTCGAATCAAGGTTGGCAAACAGCCCGGCAAATACAATATTATTATTTTTGAAATCTGTTTTCAGGATGCCTTCGGTCACTGTGTAATTGTCATTAAATAAGGCAGCTCTGGCAAGACTGCTGTCGCTGAATTTAAGCTGGTAAACAAAAAAACGATATCCCTGTTTTAGCACTTTTGTTCCAGCGTCATCACGAACCAGGAATGCCGCCTGGTTATGCGTAAATGTTGCCTGTTCAATAGTGAGATGATTCTGCGCTCCCAGGTTGATGGAGCCGCCATATATCCGCGCATAATTTTCATCCAGCATCACATAATTATAGCTAGCCGGAAATTCAGCAGGATCCACAGTGTAAGTTATGAAAACATAGGGGCTCATTTTCAACTTATATACGGAGATCAATGCAGCAGCAGGATTTGTGCCGCTGAAAGAAAAAAGGGTCGTGTCTTTACCATATTCTACCAGGTTGAAATTGATGTTCCGCAGCCTGACGTTTACACGTTTTTTTTCAAAATCAATCTGGGCATAAAACATTCTTATCCCCCCTGTGTCAAGAATAAGGTTCAGGTAATATTCATTGCGGTGGCCTGCAATAACTTTATTGATGATATGATGCATGTCAGACGAATAGCGTTCCAGCATGATATCGCGGTCCTGGTTGCGGCTGTTTTTCTTGATGATAAATAAACCTGAAGCATTAGATCCCAGGCATTCGGTGATAAATGCCCGTTGGCTTACTTTTTGAGGCATAGACCATTGCAGCTTTTGTCCGAAGGATAGCGAAAGGCCTCCCAGCACAAAAATTGTAATTGCTATACCTGTTTTCATTTTATTAAACGGCATATTTTAAAGCTTTCAAAACGAATGCCAATTGTTGTTAATTTATCAGAAATGTTTCCAGCCCTGTGCGACCAGTTCATGCACATTGCCTGATTTGGTTTCAAACTTATTTCCGGTTCCTTTTTCGGTAATATGACCAATAGCGGTAAAATCAGGGTGGTTTTTAATTTTTTCGTAATCAGTAGGGTTTATGGTAAAAAGCAATTCATAATCTTCGCCGCCGCTCAAAGCGCAAACAGAAGGATCAATATTAAAATCAAGCGCAATGGTGTAAGTGCTCTGGTCAATGGGTATTTTTTCTTCATAAATCATGCATCCTGTTTCCGACTGGGCGCAGATATGCATGAGTTCAGAAGCCAATCCATCCGAAATGTCGATCATGGCATTGGGTTTGATGCCCATATTTTTAAATATTTCCACCACGTCTTTTCGTGCTTCGGGCCTGAGTTGTCTTTTTAAGACATAATCAAATCCTGAAAGTTCAGGTTTTGCCCCGGGAGCTTCCAGGAAAACCCTTTTTTCACGTTCGAGGATCTGCAGACCGATATAAGCGCCCCCCAGGTCACCGGTTACCACAATAATATCTCCCGGTTTGGCACCATTCCGATAACATATATCTTTCCGCTCGGCATTACCGAGAACCGTAACATTGATAAAAAGCCCGCTTTTAGCTGTGGTGGTATCTCCGCCTACAAGGTCAATTCCATATGTTTTGCAGGCTACCCGCATACCTCCGTACAGTTCTTCAAGGGCTTCAACAGTAAAGCGGCTGCTGACACCCAGCGAAACCAGTACCTGCTTCGCAGATCCATTCATGGCATAAATATCAGATATGCTGCCCACAATACATTTGTAACCCAGGTGCATGAGGGGTGTATAAACCATGTCAAAATGAACACCTTCCACATAACAGTCGGATGAAACCAATACATCGCCTGAATCATAATGAATAACGGCGGCATCGTCCTGAAAGGCCTTAATCGTAGATTCGAGGACAGGTATAAAATTTTCGGTCAGCCTGTCGATCAGTCCGAATTCGCCTAAAGCTGAGACAGGGGTAAGTTCTTCTTCCATAGAGGGCTTTTTGCTATTGCAATTTATTGCAAATATCGGTTGTTTGAGAGAGATTTCAGGAAATCTCTGAAAACTTAGCTTTAACCTTCTCATTTAGGAGAAGGATTCAGGATGAGGCGATAAAAAAAGGTTTTTAGAGGTTCCCTTTAGATAAAACGATTCATATCTTTGCCGCACTATGATGACAACGGAACAGTTTCGCGAACTCTGGTCCCGCTCCGGGGCCTTAAAAGAATATCTTTGACGTCGCCGGCAAACTTGAAAAAATAAAGGAATTAGAGGCCAAAAGCCTTGAGCCCGGTTTCTGGGAAGATCCCAAAGAGGCAGAAAAAGTACTTAAACAGATAAAGAGTCTCAAAATCTGGCCAACTTCTTTTGCCGAAGTTCAGCAATCCTTAGAAGAACTTGAGGTCCTTTACGACTTTTATAAAGAAGGAGAGGCTACCGAAGAAGAAGTGGACCGCCAGTATGAGAAATCATCGAAAAAGCTGGAAGAACTTGAATTTAAAAACATGCTCAGCGGGGAAGAAGACCAGTTGAGTGCTGTTGTAAATGTGAATTCAGGCGCAGGCGGTACCGAAAGCCAGGATTGGGCCCAGATGCTCATGCGCATGTATATCATGTGGGGCGAAAAACATGGCTATGCCGTGCGTGAAATAGACCTCCAGGAAGGGGATGGGGCCGGTATTAAATCTGCAACGCTTGAATTTGAAGGAGATTTTGGATACGGTTATCTGAAATCTGAAAACGGCGTGCACAGGTTGGTTCGTATTTCACCCTTTGATTCCAATGCCCGTCGGCATACCTCATTTGCTTCTGTATACGTATATCCTTTGATAGATGATACTATTGATATAGACCTGAACCTTGCTGATATCACCTGGGATACTTTCAGAAGCGGGGGAGCAGGCGGACAGAATGTGAATAAAGTAGAGACAGCTGTAAGGTTGAAACATGCGCCAACGGGCATCATTATAGAATGTCAGCAGGAAAGATCTCAGCTCCAGAACAAGGAAACAGCCATAAGACTTTTGAAATCGAGGTTATATGAACTTGAAATCCAGAAACGCAACGAGAAAAGAGACGCAACAGAAAAGGGAAAGAAAAAAATAGAATGGGGTTCCCAGATCAGGAATTATGTGCTTCACCCATACAAACTGGTCAAAGATCTTAGAACAGGTGTCGAAACTTCTGATCCCCAAAAAGTTCTTGATGGAGACCTGGATGAATTTATGAAGGCTTTTCTCATGGAAACTTCTACCAACTAGTTGATATTTAACAGATATGACTGGGGGAATCAAATTGATTTGCCCATAATAATTTTAGATATTTGACGTTTATTGAATATAGAATCGCCTATATTTTTTTTAACTTTTACCAAAATACAATCACAATACAAATTTTTCCATATTTTTGTCCTTTGTAAAATCTATAAGCTACATGAAAAGTAAAGTAATACAGAATTTTGGAAAGAAACTACTTCTTTCTTTGCTGGCCATATCGTTTTTGGCGATCCAGAAATCAGGTGCACAGTCATCTATCAATTTCGGTGCAACGCTCGGTGCCAATTATGGTAATCTTTCCAGCAATGTCGGGAGCTGGTCAGGAACGGTAGGATTTCAGGCCGCAGGAAACCTGGAATGGAGATATCAAAATCAGTGGGGTATAGCTCTTGAGGCTCAAACGATTTCTCTAACCACAAATTCAAGTTATAACGATTCTATTTTGTATTATAACAAGACACTCAGGATTAATTACAATACCCAACTTACGATTAACTTTTTACAGACTTCAGTTCTGTTCAAGTATTATATCCCACTTGGGTCAACCCCAATTACGCCATATGACAATCCTGATGGATCAGGAAATTACCTGACTCTTATGATTGGCCCTTATTTCTCTCTGGTAGGTACAACACCTTCCAATACCGGCCATATCAAATTGACCAATCACTACGATTCTTCAAAATCTTCAGCTAGTGATGTTGTATATGATTCAGTTTTGGCCAAAGGCCCTACGAATTCAACAAATACATCTAATGGCCTTGCGACCAGCGTATATGGTGTTACAATAGGCGCAGGTGTAAATCTTAAACTTGCAAAGGGACTTGCACTTACATTTGACTTGCGTTATACCAGGGATCTTGCAACACTTGATAATCCATTAACAACAACAGATGCAAATACAAAAGTTGTAACGAATTGGGGATTTTTGGGTGAGCGGTCTGTGGTTACCAGCGGAAATTCGGGCGGTATCCTATATAGTCCGGCAAATGCCTATTCTTCATTTATTTGTTTTAATGTTGGGCTAAACATCAAGTTGTTCCAGCTGGGAGGAAGCTAGTATTTATTTAGCAGCATATAATGCAATTGTTAATGATTGAGCATTTTGTGTTTCGATTTTAAATGTTTCCTTCAGGTATTTATCTTGATTTATAAGAATCTCATATGAGGATATTATTCCGTTATTTATTATTGGCAATAATTGGTGTCGCTATTTTTTCATGTCTTTCCGAAAACAGTAAAGACCTCGCCGAGATAAGTAAAAATGAAGCCGTTTTCAATGAAAAACATGACAGTATCAAACTGGCTCTGAAAATGGATATTTTGTATAAAACCTTTATCCGCAAATACCCTTCAGATACCAATATCCCGAGGATGCTTTTTGAAGATGCACAGCTCAATATTTCCCCACTAAGAAGGACTGAAGCAGCTGTTAACCAGCTTGAGGAATTATATACCAGGTATCCTGACTTTAGCTTGTCAGCAAATGCGATGTTTAAGGCGGCTTTTCTGGATGAAAACGTATTGGGCAGAACAGAACAGGCCAAACAGCTTTACCTGAAATTCATTGATAAATATCCCAAAAATCCGTTGGTCAATGATGCCAAAATATCCGTTGAAAATATATCATTATCGCCTGCAGAACTGTTAAAAAAAGTTCAGGCCCAGCAGGACAGTCTGAAAAATTCTGCGGCATCAAATAAATAGGTGTCTTTTAACCAACTGAAATCCCTGTATTATTATCCTTTGAACATTGAATTATTAAATCATCTTTAACAAACCGGATTCTTTAAAAAATTAATTTGACGGAATCCTAAAAACACTATCTTGCAACGGGATTAAATCCCGGAAAAGGAGTTCTCGAAGAACAGAATGGTTAAGAACCTGAAAGAGCGTAAAATATTCGTACTAGATACATCGGTCATCATCTATGACCACAATGCCATAAGCCAGTTCCAGGAGCATGATGTTGCTATTCCTATTACAGTGCTTGAAGAAATTGACAATTTCAAAAAGGGCAATGAATCGATAAATTTTTCGGCGAGGGAATTTATAAGAAATCTTGATAAATTATCTAAGAATCATTCACTTACAGATTGGATACCTTTAAATGGTCCAACAAAAGGGAAGTTTAAAGTGATCATGAATACGGTAACCACCGTAGATGCTGAAAAGATATTCGGGGAAGTAAAAAACGATCATAAAATTCTCAATTGTGCCCTTGGCCTGCAGGAAGTAGAGAAAGGCCGCAAAGTGATATTGGTGAGCAAAGATATCAACCTTCGTTTAAAGGCAAAATCGCTTAACCTTGCTGCCGAAGATTATGAGACAGGCAAAATTAAGAACCTGGATTCTCTGTACAAAGGCCGAAGCCTGGCTGAAGATGTGAGTTCTGAAGTGGTAAGTGATATTTATAAGGATAATTCCATACCGAGAGAAAGTGTTTTTGATGAGAAACCCTTTGCAAATCACTATTTTATCCTTAAGAACCATAAGAATTCCGTTCTTACCTATTTCAATCCCCGCGAAGACCGGCTGGAAAAGGTTGAGAAAATAGCGGCATATGGTATCCGTCCACGAAATGCAGAACAGACTTTCGCTTTACACGCCCTTTTAAACCCTGAAATAAAGCTTGTAACCATGCAGGGCGTAGCAGGTACAGGCAAAACACTGCTTGCGCTTGCGGCGGCTATAGAACAAAAACGCAATTACCTCCAGATATACCTGGCACGCCCTATTGTTCCTTTGAGCAACAGGGATATAGGCTACCTGCCGGGTGATATAAGTTCAAAGATCAATCCATTTATGGAGCCTTTATTCGACAACCTGAAATTCATTCAAAGCCAGTATGGTGAGCATGATAAGGAATTTCAAAAAATCAATGACCTGGTACAAAGTGAAAAGCTCGTTATCACACCACTTGCTTATATCAGAGGACGAAGCCTTTCAAATATATTTTTTATTGTAGATGAAGCTCAAAACCTTACCCCTCATGAAGTTAAGACCATCATTACACGGGCAGGGGAGGGGACAAAAATTGTTTTTACGGGCGATATTTTCCAGATAGATACACCTTACCTTGATGCCCAGAGTAACGGACTTTCATACCTGATAGATAAGGTGCGTGATCAGCCATTATACGCCCATATTACCTTGGAAAAAGGGGAAAGATCTGAGTTGGCTAATCTGGCGAATCTGCTGCTGTAATTAGAATTTTTTATTGACCTGATGTTCAACCCCTTCAGGGTTGTATCTGTTTTTGATATTGGCCGCGGGTTACATCCGTTTATTGTAGTTGAAGCCCTTCAGACTTCCATATTCGGTAAGTTCATTAACAACCCTGAAAGGGTTGAACTATAATAACCGTGGGTAAAACCCCCGGAAAGTGCGAATGAAAATCACAAACAACCCTGAAAGGGTTGAACATGTTTTCTGCGAAATTTTTTCAGCCATTACTACTTATAAAAATTCTTTTTATAGGCTACAAATTCAGGCTGTTTTAATATGATCCTTTTCCAGAATGATATGATAAAACCTGTCCCATAGGCCAGATGCTGCACCAGAACGGCTTCCATAGATAAAATGGCTATTTTGAGGCTTTTATATCGAATAAAGGCATCCAGAAATACAGCAATAAAATATATGATTACAAGGCCGGCAAAAAACCAGAAGCCGAATATTAATGATGTTAAAGAAAGAATTAATAAGCACACAAACAGTGCCGGCGCAAAATGAACTGCTTTCAGGGTGTCAGGATGCCTTTTATAAAGATTAATCCTGGCGATACCAGAATTGTAAACCTGTTTGAAAAATTTCCTGAAATCTGTTCTTCTTTTATGATATACAAAGGCATCTTTGATCAGTCCTGCTTTAAAGCCAGATGCTTTTATGCGCATGCTCATATCGAGGTCTTCGCCAAAGCGCATTTTT
>Ga0207032_1214_pt1 | contig 13313 bp, 9 predicted proteins | sample Alteio_BWMinCont_38_FD_153308 | JGI IMG/M metagenome (GOLD analysis project Ga0207032, IMG submission 153308) | Enriched cells from forest soil in Barre Woods Harvard Forest LTER site, Petersham, Massachusetts, United States -... | ecosystem: Environmental > Terrestrial > Soil > Temperate forest >... | reverse complement strand
AAAAAAAGGAAGATTTTTTACTGCAGCCCATTTACGGGCTTCAGGATTTGTTTCGGCATTTACTTCTATAAAATCAATGTTGGAATAATTTTCCTGCTCTGACAGGTTTTTAAATTTTGGTGAGATCAACCGGCAAGTACCGCACCAATCCGCATAAAATTTAATAGCAACATTTTGATTGTCACTTATTTCGGACTTAAAATCTGTATCGGTTATATTTTTGACCATAATTCAATTATCATTCACCACTTACCAAAGACCAATTACCAGTTTTTCCTTAATCCTGATTCCTGACCCCTGACTCCTTCCTTACTGAAAAATATCTTTAACCTTCCCAAAAAAGCTTTTTTCTTCTTCTGAAAGTTTCGGCGCGAAGTTGTCAGACCCTTTTATCTTTTCAAGCATCGCTTTTTCTTCTGTACTTAATTTGGTTGGTACATGAACCGTTACATAAATCAATTCATCTCCTTTATGTCTTCCCTGCAGTTCAGGAATTCCTTTATCTTTAAGTTTAAATACCTTACCACTAGGCGTCCCGGGAGGAATGGTTATTCTTGCTTTTCCGTCGATGGTTGGTACGTCAAGAGTGGTACCCAGGGCAGCATCGGCAAAATTTACGGTGAGGTCATACACAACATCCAGGTTATCACGTTTTAACAATGGATGCTCTTCTTCTTCAATGAGAACCAGGAGATCTCCGGGCACACCACCTTTAGGTGCTGCATTCCCTTTGCCACTCACACTGAGTTGCAGCCCATCAACTACCCCGGCTGGAATATTCAGGTTTATAACTTCTTCGCCATTCACAATGCCTTGTCCATGACAGGTTTTGCATTTTGCGGTTATGATCTTTCCTTCACCATTACAAGCGGAACAAGGTGCACTGGTCATCATCTGACCTAAGAATGTATTTGTTACTCTTTTTACCTGTCCACTGCCATGGCAGGTCGGGCAGGTCTGTATGCTCTTGCTGTCTTCAGCCCCTGAACCTTTACATACAGAGCAGGATACATGCTTTTTTACTTTGAGGTTTTTTTCAGCGCCATGGGCAATTTCGTCAAGCTTCATTTTTACCTTAACTCTCAGATTTGAACCCCTGTATACACGTTGTTGTTCCCTGCTTCCTCCAAAAAAGGAATCAAAACCTCCGCCGCCGAAAATATCACCGAAATGGGAGAATATGTCTTCCATATTCATGTTGCCATCGCCACCAAAACCATTTCCTGCCACGCCCTGGTGTCCAAAACGGTCATAACGCGCTCTTTTGTCGCCATCAGAAAGGACTTCGTAAGCCTCAGCAGCTTCTTTGAACATCTCTTCAGATGCATGATCTCCCGGATTTTTATCGGGATGATACTTTATAGCAAGTTTTCGGTAAGCCTTTTTTATTTCATCTGAAGTTTCAGTACGGCTTACACCGAGAACTTCGTAATAGTCTCTTTTCGCCATTTTATTCTCCTACAACTACTTTAGAATGACGAATAATTTTATCGTTAAGCATATAGCCTTTTTGCAGGGCATCCACAATTTTTCCTTTCATTTCAGGCGATGCCTGTATTTTGGTTATTGCTTCATGAATCTCAGGATCGAATTCTTTTCCTTTGGCATCGATTTCTCTAAGGCCTGCCTGCTGCAATATGGCCGTGAATTTGTTAAATATTAACTTTATGCCATCAACTATAGCCTCCTTATTATCAGACTTTTCCATTAGTTCCATAGCCCTCTCAAAATCATCATAAACCGGTAGGATTTTTAGGAATAATTCCTTATTCCCGTACATGATGAGGTCAGATTTTTCTTTGTTTGTCCGCCTTCTGAAATTTTCAAAATCCGCATGCAGGCGAAGATATTTATCATTCAGGTCGGCAAGTTTTTCAGTATCATTCTGTGGGGTTTTTCTTCCTTCAGTTTCTTCATCATCAACTGTAATATCCTTAACTTCTTCTCCCATTTCTTCTGCCGGAAGTTCTTCCGGATTTTCTTCATGATTATCCTGTCCCATATCGTCTTCGATTTCTATTTTTTTCTTTCCGAACATAGTATTGTGATATAATTTCAATCCGGGTTATTGCAACTTGTCTGCCAAAGCATTTTTGTTGTCAAAATGTCAGCCGGAGTCTATTTTTTTTCTTTGGATGTCAAAAATGCTCTAAGGGCACTTTCCTCGAGGTTTTTCGCAATGATTTTACCGTCTCCATCCAGGACGAAATTTGATGGGATTGACTCTACATGATACATATAAACTACTGAAGAATTCCAACCCATTAAATCGCTTACATGATGCTGCCATTCAAGCTTATCAGCGCTTATGGCACCCACCCACTGGTCTTTTTCCTTATCCAGTGAAACACTGAAAACAGCCATTCCTTTGCCATTTTCAAAATCCATGGTATTGAATTCTTTATATATGCGTACCAAACCCGGATTTGCACGGCGGCATGGAGGACACCATGATGCCCAGAAATCGAGTATGACGTATTTGCCTCTGAGTGAAGACAGCTTTAATACTTTACCGGTGGGGTCATGCAAGGCTATTTCAGGGGCTGTATTTCCCAGAGCGATACCGGTATCCTGCTTATAAAAGCTTGAGAATAATAGCAGTAAAGGTAAAAAAAGTATAAAATGTATTTTTTTCATTTTGACGACTTTTTGAAAATTGTCAGCAAATCAGCTTTGCTGTTAACTCTCACTATTTTTGATTCTAACAATTCCGGCGCCCAACAAATTCAATCTTTCATCAATTTTTTCATATCCCCGGTCTATCTGAACAATATTCTGGATGGTGCTCTTGCCTTCGGCTGATAAAGCAGCTATAAGCAGTGCGACACCTGCACGTATGTCAGGAGAGCGCATTTTTATCCCTCTGAGTTTATGCTGACGGGCAAGGCCCATAACTGTAGCACGATGCGGGTCGCAGATGATGATCTGTGCACCCATATCCAGCAGACTGTCAACAAAAAACAATCGGCTTTCAAACATTTTCTGATGTATAAGGACATTTCCTTTGGCCTGGATTGCCATGACGAGCGCAATACTGAGCAGGTCAGGACTGAAACCCGGCCACGGTGCATCAGAAATGGTGAGAATAGAGCCATCCATATTGGTATCTACCTCATATATATTTTGTTCCGGTACAATAATATCATTTTCCGTTATCTCAAATTTCAATCCCAGCTTTTTGAAAAATACAGGAATGAGCCCTAAAGTATCAGGACGACAGTTCTTTATAGTGATTGCGGACTGCGTCATGGCTGCCAATCCCATAAAACTGCCTATTTCGATCATATCCGGCAGACAGGTGTGCTCACATCCGTGAAGTTTCGAGACACCATGAATGGTAATCAGGTTGGTTCCAGAACCTTCGATATGTGCCCCCATATTATTGAGCATGAGGCATAACTGCTGGATATAAGGTTCGCAAGCCGCGAAGTAAATCTGTGTAATGCCTTCTGCCAGTACGCCCGCCATAATTAGATTGGCTGTTCCTGTAACGGAAGCTTCTTCAAGAAGTACATAAGCACCCTTGAGCCCTTTGGTGGTTACAATATACCCGCTTTTGTGCGTATCAAAATGAAAATCAGCGCCTAAAGTTTGTAACCCGAGGAAATGAGTGTCCAGTTTCCGTCTTCCGATCTTGTCACCTCCCGGTTTTGGAATCACGCAACGCCCAAACCTGGCTAATAATGGGCCAAGGAATAAAACCGAACCCCTGATAGCGCCGCCAAGGTTGTAAAATTCGCTCGAATCCAGGTAACCGAGATTGAGATTGTCAGATTTGAATGAGTAGGAATTGGCAGATAATCTTTCTATTTTAACGCCAAGGCCGGCAAGCAGTTCTATCTGTTTCTGGATATCCCTGATATCGGGAATATTATGAACGGTAATAGTTTCGTCAGAGAGCAATACGGCCGCCAGTATCTGTAAAGCCTCATTTTTAGCCCCCTGTGGTGTGATCTCACCTTTAAGCTTTACAGGGCCATGTATCTCAAAAGCGTCCATGTCTAATAGTTATTCTTTCGGAAGTTCTTTTTCTTTTTATGTTTACTTCCGCCACCACTGTTGTTTTGCTGGTTGTTATTTTTCTTGGGTGGGTTGAAGTTTTCGTTGTGGGCGGCAAACTCATTGATCTCAGTGACTTCTATAGCTCCTTTTGAAAACTCCTTAATGTGTTGAATGATAATCTCATCAGGTACTTTGTCTTCATTCCATACCCGGTGGGCCATTTTCATATAAGACCCCAGGGCGTTCACAAAAGCATTCTTTTCAGGACCTTCTTCCATTTCAATGGCTTTGTTTATCATGCGCTCCACGTTTTTGCCGTAAAAGCGATACCTGATATGATTGCTTGAATAAGCGGGTTTCTGAGGTTTCGGGGCTAGCTCCAACGGTAGTGGAGGAGGGAAAGGTGCATCTACATCAAATTCAAAATCAGCTATATAATACAAATGGTCCCATAATTTATGTTTGTATTCTGATTGTTCCTTAAGTGACGGATTTAATGATATTATGATGTTTACTAGCGTATTTGCGGCTTTTGTTCTGTCGGCTTTGTCGGGAAGGGTTTTGATGTGGTCAACCATCTTTTGGACAACACGACCATACTCCGGGAATTTTAATTCGACGCGCGAGGTATTATATTTCATAGATTTAAGTGAGTGGTATAAAGAATAGAGCGAATTTAGTTTAATATTTTCATTTTGGCATATTTTATCAGGATTTGCTTTTCTCCGATTTCGCCAAAAACGATCAAAGCTTTTTTATCATCCCCTTTGCCTTCCACATTTACCACTTTTCCTTTTCCGAAACGGTTGTGTTCCACTTCCATGCCGGGTTGCAGGCCGCTGACATCCTCTGGTGCGAAATCGGCACTGGGCTGGTAGTTTACAGGAGGTGGTGTGGGGCGAACTGGTTTAGGAGAAGTATAAGTACCGGTACCAACCGGTTCATGGTCCTTTTTAGCAGATTTTACCTGGTAATCAAGGAATTTCGGGTTTATTTCGTCAATAAACCGGCTGGCTTCTGAGTGCACCATGCTTCCCCACCTGAACCGCTGCATGGCAAAAGATAAAAATACCTTCTGCCTGGCCCGGGTCAGAGCTACATAAAACAAGCGTCGTTCTTCTTCAAGATCTTCACGGCTTTGCATACTCATCTGTGAAGGGAAGAGGTTTTCTTCCAGTCCAACGATATATACATAAGGAAATTCAAGTCCTTTTGCCTGGTGGATGGTCATCAATGTAATTTTATCATCGTCATCATCTTTCTGGTCGGCATCTGTCAGTAAGGACACATCCTGCATAAATACGCCCAGGTGTTTGTCTTCCACATCGGTACGTTCTGTAAATTCTTTCACCGCGCCTAACAACTCCTGTACGTTTTCATAACGGTTGATTCCTTCAATTGTTTTATCTTCAAACAGGTGTTTGAGAATGCCGGAACGCTTGGCGATCTCCATTGCGGCATCTGAAGCTGGCTTTGTCTCGGTTTCCAACGAAAAGAGTTTTATCATATCGCTCCAGTCTGCAAGCGCTTTCCTGACACGCGAGTCAAAGCCAAACAATTCAGGGGTTTGAACGATATCCCACAGACTAAGTCCTTCTTCTTTGGACACAAGAAGGATTTTATTAACGGTAGTATCTCCGATTCCACGGGCAGGATAATTGATCACCCGTTTAAATGCTTCTTCATCACGCGGATTGATGGCAAGGCGAAAATAAGCCAGTATATCCTTGATTTCTTTCCGTTGATAGAAAGAAACACCACCTACAATGCGATAAGGAAGGTTTAACCTGCGTAATGATTCTTCAAAAGCACGGGACTGGTAATTAGTTCTGTACAGGATAACAAAATCACTATTGCTGTTCCGGGCCTGCATTTTCTCTTCATATATCGATTGAGAAACAAATGAACCCTCTTCATTATCTGTCTGTGCTTTAAATACCTTTATCTTATTCCCTTCTTCATTGTCCGTCCATATCTGTTTGTTTATCTGGTATTTGTTCTTTTTAATAACATCAGAAGCGGCTTCAACGATATTTTTGGTGGAACGATAGTTCTGTTCCAGTTTATAGACTTTCAGCTCGGGGTAATCTTTCTCAAAATTGAGAATGTTTTTGATATTAGCTCCCCTGAAAGCATAGATGCTCTGTGCATCATCACCTACCACGCAGATGTTGCGGTTGGCAGCGGCAAGCTTGCGAATGATTAGATACTGGATATGATTGGTATCCTGGTACTCATCAACCATCACATATTTGAATTTCTGCTGGTATTTGTTCAGGATATCCGCGTTATCATTAAAAAGCTGGTAGGTTTTCAGCAGGAGATCATCAAAATCCATGGCCCCTGAAGCGAAGCATCTTTTTACATACAATTCATAGAGCAACCCGATTTTAGGTTTGCCGTTGGCAATATCATTTGCCTGTATTTCCGGGTTACTGATGTATTCTGATACGGTAACGAAATTGTTTTTAGCCAGGGATATCTGTGATAATACGCCTCCGGCTTTATAAATATCAGGATTGAGCCCTTCTTCCTTTATGATGGTTTTAATCAGGCTTTTGGAATCTTCGCTGTCGTAAATTGTAAAATTATTGGGATAGTTGATCCTTGCTGCTTCGTAACGCAATATTCTTGCGAAAATGCTGTGGAAAGTTCCCATCCAGAGGTTTCTGGCATCGGTTCCTGCTATTTTTTCAATCCGGTTCCTCATTTCCTTTGCCGCCTTGTTGGTAAAAGTCAAGGCAAGGATATTAAACGGGTCTACTCCTTTTTGTACCAGGTGTACAACCCTGTATGTCAGAACCCTTGTTTTACCTGACCCGGCACCGGCAACGATCATAACAGGGCCTTCCGTTTGTTCAACGGCCTGGCGCTGCACTTCATTCAGATCAGAAAGGTAATTTTCAGTCATTTATAAGGCGTAAGTCATAAGGGATAAGGAATAAGTCTAAACTGCATACATGATCAATATTAATCGCAGCAAGACATATGCAAAGATAGAACGATTTTGAGCCCTAAATCATTCACAAAGTGAAAACTTTTCACTTCTTACTTTTAACCTCTCACTCCTTTTGCAATAACGAAAAAAGGCCGTTGGACGGCCTTTTTCTGCAAAATTATTGAACAACTTAACACTAAACTCTTTTTTCCTTAATCCTTGATTTTTTGCCTTGCAGGCCACGCAGATAGAAAATCCGCGAACGACGCACAGCGCCTCTTTTATTGACTACGATTTTTTCAATATTTGGAGAAAACAAGGGGAAAATTCTTTCTACGCCGATACCGTCAGATATTTTACGAACGGTAAAGGTTTTGGTGGTATCGGAACCTCTCACTTGCAGAACTACGCCTTGAAAAGGCTGAATTCTTTCTTTATTTCCTTCCCTGATCCTGTAATGAACGGTAACGGTATCGCCGCCTTTGAAATCGGGTACTTCTTTATTGAGGTGTTCTTCCTGAACTTCTTTGATGAGATTGTGCATGGTTTTTCTTTTAAAAGAGGCGCAAAGATAGGAACAAATTTTGAAAATAGGGAACCTCTTCTTAAAAATTAGCTGGAATATTCTTACAGCATAAAGCCCGTCGGAATAAGGAACCAACGGGCTTTATTTGATATGAGTTGATTATTTATCTTCTAACGTCTTCCGCCGCCACCGCTATTGTTTTGCATTCTCGGTGCAGATTGCTGCTGTCTTGGTTGTTGCTGCGGTTGCTGTCTCTGTTGCGGTTGCGCTTGCTGCCTTTGTGGCTGCTGTCTCTGCTGTGGTTGAGGCTGCTGACGCTGCTGTTGTTGTTGCTGAGGCTGGGGACGTGGTTGTTGCTGCTGTTGTTGCCTTACACTAAATGGCTGTGTATTTATGATCTGAGGATGTATTTCTACCGGTTGTGTTTTCCTGTAATCATCGTTTCTTTGCTGAACAGGCGTAATATTATGTGGGTCTTCAATCTTTTTTGGAGCTGCCGTTGGTCTGTTTTGCACCTGCGGCCTGTAAATATTAATCGTCTTTCCGGATACGCCATGACCCGGGGTTGATCTTTCGGCTATATGGAATGGCTGGATGTCCCTATGTGTAATTCTGGCAACATCCTCCCTCCGTGGACCAGCGATGTACACTGCATGCCGGTTATTGTCCTCATGCCTTTCGGTAATGATATGCGTATTTGCAATAATTGAGGTGTTTCTATCCCTGGGTATATAATGGCCTCCGATGTTCCTGTCTCCCATATAGCCTTCATTTACAAAACACCAGCGCCTGTCATGAGGATGCCATCCGCCGCCGAAAGCCATATCGACAGTTACGCCATAACCGAGAGGAGCCCAACCATAATAACCGGGACCATAACTCCATTCAACCCATGCAGGCCCCCAGGTATAATCAGGAATCCAGAACCATCCCATGTCATGTTTGTGTTCCCAGCGGCCATAATGAAATGGCGCCCATCCCCAGTCAAAATCAGAGACCCATGTCCATCCATAATCGTCTGTATAGGCCCAATATCCGTTAGAAGCATAGGGTGAAAATCCCGGGCCTACATTTGGTATCCATACACTTCCGTAAGGATCCATATTTACCCATGATCCGTAAGGAGCCAGGTTGTCATAAAAAACCTGGTAATCCACCGTTTGATCCTGCGCAAAGGATCGGATAGGGTTAGAAAAGGTAGCGCCTGTAAATAGGATCACCACCAATAAAAATTTAGATAACTTTTTCATTTTTACACTTTTTGAATTTTCTTATTTAGACGATGATACAAGAAGTCTGCCAATATTTGCAGTCCTCTTAAAGGTGCGTTTTTCAATGCCGTAAAGGTATAAAGATTCTCATTTTAAAAAAATGAGATTTGAAGATTATATGTTATTTTTTGGTTTTAAAGTTGTGGATATGAATGTGAAATTATGTGATTTTATTCATCAATCATACCGGGCCTTCTTTTTTTTGTTTTTTCAGCTGATGCCTGATAGAGCCATTCTGCTATTTTTGCAAAATCTCCGCTCACAAGTACCTCCGGAACTTTCATCCCCCTGAAATCTGCAGGACGTGTATAAACTGGCGCATCAAGCAAATCGCCCTGGAATGAATCTGACAATGCAGAACTTTCATCTGATATAACGCCCGGGATAAGTCGCACAAGGGCATCTGTAAGTACTGCCGCCGGCAATTCTCCGCCACTGAGGACATAATCGCCGATCGATATTTCCCTGGTGATCCAGCCGTCCCTTACCCGCTGGTCGATACCCTTGTAATGGCCACATACCATGGCAATATTATTTTTCATCGACAGTTCATTGGCCAAAGCCTGGGTAAACAACTCTCCATCAGGAGTTAGAAATATAATTTCATCATATTTCCTTTCTTTTTGAAGGCTTTCAATGCAATCAACCAAAGGCTGTGGGGTCATCACCATACCCGGACCACCCCCGAAGGCATAGTCATCTACAGATTTTCTTTTATCAATGCTATAATCTCTCAGATTGTGAATTACAATTTCCGCAAGTCCTTTTTGTTGTGCCCTGTTTGCAATGGACTCTTCCAGAAAGCCCCTGAACATCCCTGGGAATATGGTAATAATATCTATATGCATAGTAATTGGGGCGAAGTTAAGGTATAAATCAGTTATCAGTCATCGGCCAGCAGTCAACAAGTGTCCCGACTTATTCGGGAGTAATGTGAGTTTGTCCCAGGTCCGCGTCCCCGCCAACCTGCTTCTTTTACTAAGTAGATATATTTTCGGGTGATCGGCGGGGACGCCGACCACGGACAGGAATTAATAAACATTGATGCGTATCCACCGAACCACCCTCCCGAATAAGTCGGGACAAGCTGGCCTTAAATTCCAAAATCCTCTCGGATTTCCCCTCCCCGAAGAAGTCCCCGAAGAAGTCGGGACAGTCGGGACAGGCTTACTAAAGGAGGGGAATTGCTGACGCATGAGTACTGAATGTCGCTTATGCTTCGTGGAAAATCTTTGCGATCTTTGCGATACCTTTGTATTCTTTGCGGTTCGTATTTGATTTCTGCGTAAATCTGCGCGATCTGCGGGAAATTTCTTTCTCAATAAAATATCGAATCCAGCTGAATAATTTTCTTCACAATAACCTGGTCATCCAATTGAAATACTATAAAATACATACCCGACCGGGCTTTCCAGGCCGCACCATCATATTTCAGATCGTATTCGCCCTTGTTCTGTTGTTTATCTACCAATGTGCCCACTTTTCTTCCTATTTCGTCAATTAACGATATTCTGACATGGGCAGGATTTATGAGGGTATATTGAATCTCGGTTTGCAGATCAAATGGGTTGGGAAAGATATTCAGCGAAAAGGCTTCATTGATATCAAACAGTTTTCTATTTAATACCATGCAATATCCCGGCAAACTGACCCTTAGTTCAACACTATATTTGTCATTTTGCGGAAATATATATGAAAGCTTGTACCCCGATGCGGTATCCGCTGTCCCACTTGAATTATTCGAAATAAACCAATGATATTGATAGGCAGGATTATTTGGACTATTCACTGAGAATTGGTATTCAAATCCTCCAATATATTTTGAATCAAACTGTAAATCCGGACGGGGAATAACTGTGAATAGTACACTATCAGAATCTCCACATCCGGTTGAAGAAATTATTTGTTTAAGATAATAGACAGTAGTTATTGTGGGACTGTCAATTGGGTTGCTTAGGTTAGAAATGAATCCGGAAGGTTTTGAGGTCCAATTATATATTTGGCCTGCCACAGGAGAAGCACCAAGCTGAATGACAGTGCCTGAACAAATATTTTGAGGTATTCCAGCGACAGCGTGTGGCCGTGGATTGACAGTGATTATTACCGAATCGAAATTGGTACAGCCTTGGGGACTGGTGACGGTCAATAAATAAGAAGTGGTTTGAATCGGAGTCACATTGGGATTGGCAATAGTAGAATTAAAACCAGACGGATTTGAAGTCCAGGAATAGGTGTCTCCGGTCAGAGCAGGCGATCCGATCTGTGCCGATGCCCCAAAACAAATGCTTTGATTTTTGCCAACATTGATAACAGGGGCTTGGAGCAGGCTGACCGTCACATTCGCGGAATTTTTATTGGTACATCCCGTAAGCGTATCTGTTACAGTAAGATCATAAACCGTATTTGATGCAGGATTAACTACCGGGTCTGGCAACGTTGAACTAAACCCTGCCGGAACGGAGGTCCATGAATAGATAAAATCCGGTTGCGCATTGGCCCCTATTTTGATACGGCTGCCATGACAAATGGCATAACTGCTTTGGCCTACGTTGGCAATGGGTGGAGGCGCATTTACATTGATTATCGTGGTAAAAGTGTCATTTCCGGGGAATGAATCAAACACTCCATTAGGATTTGAGGTCCATGATTTTATCGTATATATGCCGTTATTAAAGTCATAATTTCCAACGATAACCGATATAGAACTATCAGAAGCCAGCTTGCCGATCCAGTGGTAAGATGGCTGTGTTTTTCCATTTACAGACCAGTTTATGGTTGCAGAGTCCAGGGGATAAAGCCCATAATTCTGCAACAGGACCCGAACCGGCTTAATACCGGCGCAAACAGAAGGAGGTGGTCCCGAAAAGTATGCAATGCCTGCATCATTATTTGCAACGATTCTGAATTTGGCGAGGAAGGCGTCATTGCCATTGCCAATATTAAATCGTTGATATGCATTATAAGTGGCTATATCTGAGTCACTTCCTGTACTTCCTGTTATATAAACATTGTTTGCGCGATCAGTGCAGACATCCGCTCCATTTCCATAGGTTCCATAATAAGTTGCCCAGGTAAGCTCACCATAATTGCTGAATTTTGCAAGAAAACCATCCATGTTTGTAGCAGGATTGGGAAATGAATGGACTGTTTGATATGCGCCACTTGTAGCAATGCCAGATATACTCTGTGATCCTCCTGTTATATATATGTTTCCAGCATTATCTGTAGTAATTGCATTGGCATAATCCTCCAACTTACCTCCATAATAAGTTGCCCATAATTGCATTCCTTTTGAATTAAATTTTGATAGAAATGCATCTGTTCCGCCTCCGTATTTAGTCTGGTATGCCCCGGAGGTAGCTAAAGCTGTATCATATGTAGAACCGGTTATGAAAATATTCCCTGAAGGATCAGCGACTACTCCGTGAACAGTTGTGAATGAGTTGCCAAAATAGGTCCCCCATTTAAGTGATCCCGAGCTGTCAAATTTTGCTATAAACCCATCTAACTCCGCGGAAACGGGAAATGTCCCTGTAAATGAAAACTGGTAGGATCCGTTGGTTGCAATTCCTGTAGAACACCCAGTAGCCCCCGTAATAAATACATTTCCTGTGCCATCCGTAGCAACACTATATCCTGTGGTTTCTCCTCTGTTTCCAAATTTACTGCCATCATATCCGTAATAAGTAGCCCATTGAATGGCTCCATTAGTGTTAAATTTAGCCAGAAAAGCATCACCAACAGTGTATTCATTACCTCCACCTAAATCTTCATTTCCTGAGTGTGTTTGAAATGCACCATTAGTTGCAATTCCAGTAGGGCTGGTTGTTTCTCCGGAAAAATATACATTTCTTTGATTATCAGTTGTAATTCCGTATCCATAGGTGTATACTTCTCCGCTTCCTCCATAATATGTACTCCATTCTCTAAAGCCCTGGTAATTAAACTTTGCAAGAAAGGCATCGCCTGTCAAGACCCCTTTAACCATACCATGATAACTGGTCTGGTATGCTCCTTTGGTAGCAATTCCAGATCTGCCAGTGGTCTCTCCTGTAATAAATACATTCCCTAATTTGTCTGTTGAAACTTTTAACGCATCGCTACTATCCCCATAATAGGTAGCCCATTGTATTTTACCGTCGTTGGTGAATTTAGCAAGATAAGCATTCCCATAATCATTTAATCCTCCAGTATATGATGTCTGGAATGCCCCGGTCGTGGCGATTCCTGATGTACTGTAGGTTCCTCCTGTAATAAATACATTCCCTGTACTGTCTGTCGCAACACCTGATCCATTGTCTGTCTTGTTACCTCCAAAATACGTCCCCCAAATAAGGTAAGGATCAATAACTAATATTTTAGTTTTATCATATCTCTCAACCTTAAAACTGACACGATTATCTTCTTGAATAAAACTGCTTTTTACAAGATTTTCTCCCTGAAAACTAAGCGGTTTGCTTTCAACCATTTTTCCAAGTGAACAGGAATATTCAATCTTTGAATTTTTGAATTTTTTAATGCTTTCAAGCCCATTCCATTGCATCCGGATATCATTCACATTTCCGCCTGGGTAAAC
>Ga0207032_1213_pt1 | contig 13321 bp, 7 predicted proteins | sample Alteio_BWMinCont_38_FD_153308 | JGI IMG/M metagenome (GOLD analysis project Ga0207032, IMG submission 153308) | Enriched cells from forest soil in Barre Woods Harvard Forest LTER site, Petersham, Massachusetts, United States -... | ecosystem: Environmental > Terrestrial > Soil > Temperate forest >... | reverse complement strand
ATGTGCAACTGGGATATGGACAGGTTGGCGGTTACCTCGTCCAAAGCAGGAGCGTAGGGGCGATTGCCGGCAGTCAAGCTCTGAAGATTCTCGACGGGGTGAGCCCCAGCCAGATTCCCCTGGTGACGGTGCCCAATGCTTTTGTTTTCGACTGGCGCGCGCTCCAGCGTTGGGGAATTAGCCAAAGAGATCTCCCTCCCGACAGTACGATCCTGAATCGCCCGCTTACAGCATGGGAATTGTATAAGAGGTACATTCTTGGTGCTCTTTCCCTGATCTTGTTAGAGGCGCTGCTGATCTTCGGCCTCGTGATAAACCGGGCAAGAGCCCAAAAAGCCGAAGCCGAGTTGCGTCACAATCAGAGACGCCTGGCAGACCTCATCGAAACCGCGTTTGACGCGATCGTCGCGGTCGACGAGGGGCAGCGCATCGTGCTATTCAACAGCGCAGCCGAGCGCATTTTTGATTGTCCCGCGGCGAGTGCGATCGGGGAGCCCTTCGACCGTTTTGTTCCACAGCGTTTGCGAGCCGCACACAATGCGGACATTTTCCGATTCGGCGAAACCGGCACAACCAGTCGCGTGATGGGCGCCATGGATACGTTGTCGGGCTTGCGATCGACGGGCGAGGAGTTTCCGATCGAGGCTTCTATCTCTCAAGTGGAAACCTCCGGCAAGAAGCTGTATACGGTCATCATTCGCGACATCTCCAAGCGAAAGCAAGCCGAAGCGGAGTTGCGTCGGCTCAACCGGGCGTTGCAGACGCTTAGCCGATGTAACCAGTCTCTCACCCACAGCGCGAACGAGCAGCAGTTAGTGGAATCCATATGCCAAAGCCTGGTTGAAACTGGGGGCTATCGCATGGCTTGGGTCGGCTACGCGGAGCAGGATGGAGAGAGGCGGGTTCGACCCGTTGCATCTGCGGGCTTTGATGACGGCTACCTGGCCAATATTGATATAACCTGGGGCGAGGGTCCGTCAGGCCAAGGAGCGCCAGGGTGTGCGATCCGTGAAGGCCACCCGGTTGTCAACCGTAACACTGCGACCAACCCGGCCTACGCACCGTGGAGGACGGAGGCCCTGAAGCGTGGCTATCTCTCCTCGATCACCCTTCCGCTTTATGTCGCAAATCAGGCTATGGGCGCGCTGACGCTTCACGCCTCAGAGCCCGAGGCTTTCGATGAACAAGAATTACGTCTTCTCCGCGAACTGGCTGACGATCTCAGCTTTGGAATTGACACAATTCGTACTCGCGATCAGCGCAAGCGGGCGGAGGCGGAGCTTCACCTTACTCTGTTCTCACTGGAACATGCTTCCGACGGGATGTTCCGGATGGATCCTATGGGCCGCATCGTCTTTGTTAACGAATCAGCCTGCCAATCCTTGAATCGTTCTCGGGAAGAACTCCTCTCGTTGTCAATTTCCGATGTGGATCCCAATGTCAGTCCAGAGGGTTGGAGTGCTATGTGGGAGAGGCTGAAGAAGCGAGGCTCAGGCACTTTCGAGACCCATCATCGAACCAAAGACGGCAGGACCTTTCCAGTGGAGGTGACGAGTGCCTATGTTGAATTTGACGGCAAGGAATATGCTTTCGCATCGGTTCGTGATGTAACCGAGCGCGTGCGGGCCGAGGAGGAGTTGCGCAAGGAAAAAGCCTTTACCGAAGCTGTGATTGACAGCTTTCCCGACATCTTTTTTGTTCTTCGCGGTCCGGGGCAGTTTGTACACTGGGGCCGAAACCCGGAGAGAATTCTCGGCTATAGCCGAGAAGAAACCCTCGCCCTGTCGCAAGCCACAGAGATCGTTGCGGAGGAATATCGTCCGCTGGCCGCACAAGCGATCCAGTCGGGGTTTGCGAATGGCATAGTCGCCGTTGAGGTTCAGTTGCTGCACCGGGATGGCCGGAAAATTCCATACCTGCTGAGCGCGACCCGGGCAATCATCGGAGGTGAAACTCTTCTGGTCGGAATTGGCCTCGACATCACCGAGCGAAAGCAGATTGAGCAGGCACTCAGCCAGAGCGAAGAGCGCTTCCGCACGGTTTTTGAAACATCCGGCGCAGGCATCGTTTTGCTGGATTTGACGGGCTATCTCATGGAAACGAATGCTGCATTTCAGCACATGCTCGGCTATAGCGGGAGTGAATTGCACCATATGAGATTCACGGAGGTTACGCATCCCGACGACCGAGAGGGAGACTGGAGACGATTTCAGGAGTTGTCGGAAGGCAAAATTTCCAAGTACGAGGCTGAGAAGCGTTACATCCACAAGGACGGAGAGATCATATGGGCGCGTCTGATCGTCTCGCTGGTCAGGGACACGCATGGCCAGCCGCAGTACGCGGCGGCCATGGTCAGCGACATCACTGAACGCAAGCGAGCCGAGGAGGCTTTGCAGGAAAGTGAGGCCCGTTTCCGGATGCTGATCGAAGAGGCGCCCTCGGGCGTCCGTATAAGTCGTGATGGAATTGGCCTCTATGCCAACAAAGCATTCCTGCAAATGTTCGGACTGCACCAGGCAAGGGAGGTGGTCGGGCAGCCGATCGCGAATGTGTGGGCGCCGGAAAGCCGGTTTATCGTTGAAGAACGCGTCCGGCTGTGGTCCGATGGCGAGGAAATTTCTCCTTCGTTCGATGGAATAGGGATTCGCAAAGACGGTTCGAAGCTCGACGTGCATGTGGACCTGGTTTTAGTAGACCTTTCGGATGGTCGAGCATCCCTGGGATTTCATTCGGACGTCACCGAAACAAAACGCGCACAGAAACGGATCATGGAGAGCGAGGAGAAGTTTCGCACGGTCTTTATGGCCGGCCCTGATCTTGTATTTATGGCTAGTCTCGCCGACGGCCGAGTACTGGAAATCAATGATCGTTGCTGGGATTTTTTCGGATATACCCGTGACGAGATGATTGGCAAAACCGCTACTGAGCTCGGCATCTTTGCAAACCCCGCTGATCGGCAGAAACTAGTCGCTGAAGTCAAATCGAAAGGAGGGGTGCGAAATCTCGAATTAGATTGCAAACGGAAGAACGGCAGCGTGATGCGGGCGCTGGTTTCAGTCGAACGCTTAGAGATAAGCGATGAGCCAGTCATGGTAGGAGTGACCCGGGATATCACCGAACAGAAACGCGCCGAGGAGACGATGGTCCGCCTTCGCCAAGCCGTGGATTCCTCCGGCGAAGTCGTCTTTATGACCGACCGAGAGGGCGTGATCACGTTTATCAATCCGGAATTCACGCGGTTGTACGGCTACGCTCCAGAAGAAGTTGTGGGCAAGGCGACTCGTCGGATCCTGAAATCAGACGATGTTACAGAGTCGGAATATGACAGAGTTTGGCTGGCAGCAGAGGACAAGCAGTTCACATTTGGCGAGATCGTGAACCAGACCAAAGATGGGCGCAAGGTGATGGTGGAACGCTCGGCGAACGCCGTGCTCGACGACCGTGGGGATATAGTCGGCTTTATTTCCATTCAAACCGACATTACTGAGCGCAAACATCTGGAACAGCAGTTAATCCAGGCTCAGAAGATGGAGGCGGTGGGAAGTCTTGCAGCTGGCGTGGCGCATGACTTCAATAACTTACTCACCATCATCAACGGGTTCAGCGCTCTGTTGTTGAAGCGAATCCCGGTGGATGATCCGATGCACAGTCCACTCTCCGAAATTCGAGATGCCGGAGAGCGCGGTGCCGGACTCACGCGCCAGCTTCTGGCCTTCAGCCGTAAGGCGATCCATGCGCTCGTGATTTTGGATTTGAACGACGTGATCAACAATGCTTCGAACATGCTTCGCCGCTTGATCGGGGAGGACGTCAAACTCGTGCTGCTCTGCCAGTCCGGCATAAGCATGATCAAGGCCGACGCGGGCCAGATGGAGCAGATTCTATTGAACCTGGCCGTGAATGCCCGCGATGCTATGCCCCGGGGAGGGACGTTGACGATTGAAACCAGCAACCTCCAAGCGGATGAGAATTATGTCCGCGAGCACCATCTCATGGCCCCCGGCTTGTATGTCAGGTTATCGGTTCGTGACACTGGAGTGGGGATCGAGGAGAAAACCCAGGCACGCATATTTGAGCCTTTTTTCACGACCAAAGAAATCGGCAAAGGAACAGGGCTGGGGTTGGCGACTGTATACGCAATCGCGGAGCAAGCTGGAGGTCACATTGAGGTTGAAAGTAAGATTGGGCATGGCGCCACCTTCACAATTTATCTGCCGCAAGCCTCGGGAACGCCCCAATTAAAACGAACCGAAGAAGGTATCGACAATGGTACTGAGACGATTTTGCTGGTCGAGGACGAAGAAGAACTTCGCCACATGGTGCGCTATATCCTGGAATCCTGCGGATACACCGTACTTGAAGCGTCCAGTGCCATGGAAGCTATCTTGATTCCGGCGCAGCACCAGGGGGCGATTCAGCTGCTATTGACGGATGTAGTCATGCCGGAGTTGAGTGGGCGTGAACTAGCGGAAAAGCTCACGAAAGTTCGTCCGGAAATCAGAGTTCTATACATGTCCGGATATACCGATGACACCGTGCTGCGCTACGGCGTTCTGGAGTCGGCTGTGCATTTTCTTCAGAAACCTTTCTCACCCACGGCCCTTTCCCGCAAGGTCCGAGAGGTACTGGATGCATAGGTTTGAATTTTCCGAGGCGGATTGGGTTGATTGACATGGGAAGGGAGATTGGCAGAATGGCTAAAAAAGCGCACTCGGATTCTGGCGGTTTGGAAGGAAAAACCGCCGTTTCTGGGTCAGACATTGCCGCCAAATCCAAGCCCATTCTGGTTCTGGCCATCGACGACGATCCCGGTATGCTCAAGTTCTACGAGGCCGTTCTGGCGGAGAGAGGAGTGCGCGTGGAAGGCGTGCAGGCGCCAGACAGTGCAGTGAAGATGGTGGAAGATCTTGATCCTGATCTAGTCTTGCTGGACTTGACACTGCCGGGCGTCGACGGAATGGAAATCCTAAGGCAAATCAGGGAACAGAACCCGCTGACCCGCGTGGTGATGGTAACTGGGAACTACGCTATCGAAACGGCGGTTAAGGCAATTCAGGCGGGCGCGGCCGACTACGTTTGCAAACCAATTAGTGAAGAAAAAGTGTGGGACTTGGTGGAGCAGACTAGAAAGGTTGAGGCGCTGGAGAAGCGCGAAGCCGAACTGGCGAACGAAAGTATCGAGGTCTACAGCCTGGAGGGGATGATCGGAAAAGGACCCAACATGCGTGAAATGTTCGATCTTATCCGCCGGGTTGCGCCGCATCTACGCACCGCGCTGATCACCGGCGAAACAGGAACCGGAAAGGAACTTGTGGCCAGCGCACTGCATAAGCTCAGCCCCCGGGCTAAGACTCGTTTTGCGGTATTTAATTGCGGTGCCCTGGTGGAGAGTCTGGCAGAGAGTCAACTGTTTGGCCACCGGAAAGGATCGTTCACGGGTGCCGTGAATGATCAGCCGGGCCTTTTCGAGTGGGCAAACGGTGGCACTGTTTTTCTGGACGAGATTGGCGATTTGCCTCCGGCAACACAATCGAAACTGCTGCGCGTGCTCGAAACCGGAGAAATCCAGAAACTCGGTTCACCCCAGCCATCCCATGTGAATGTCCAGGTAATCGCGGCCACCAGCCGGGACTTGAGTGCAGAAATAAAATCGGGCAGGTTTCGGCCCGATCTCTGGTATCGCTTGAACATGGTTCAGATTCATCTGCCCCCGCTTCGAGAAAGGAAGGAAGACATCCTTCTTTTAGCGTCTCACTTCATGTCGACTTTCTCGACCCAATTCTCGAAGGAGGTTCAGCGAATTTCTCGTCAGGCAGAGACTCTCTTGCTTAGCTACTCCTGGCCGGGGAATGTTCGGGAGCTGTTGAACACTATGGGCCGAGCCGTGATGCTCACCAAGCATAAGGTACTCAAACCAGAAGATCTGCCGGAGGAACTGAGAAAGCAGGAGAGCCCGGTGCCGGTGATTTCAGGCCTCGACGTCGCGGAGAGAAGTGTGCTCGTCGAAGCGATGGGTAGGACTAAGAACAAATCTGACCTCGCACGCCAGCTGAAAGTCAGCCGCACCACGCTCTATAAACTCTTGGAGAAACATGGCATATCCTAAGAATGATTCGCAGACGGGCGAGTGAGAGCCCTCATCAACAGGAACTTGGGATTTGCTGAGTAGTGGACAAGCAAGAATAATGTGTTGCTCCAGTTCGCGACCATCGCCCCCTTGCCGTGCTCAAACTCGTTGAGTCGATTGCTCCATTCTATTTGCAGCATGCGCTCAATTCGCCTTTCTGTTATGCACAATCGCAGCGTTTCACGCACGGAGTGGGCAATCAAGATCTTGGTTTAACACGCATGGTGAATATTGTCTTTGCTCTTTCGCCAAGAGCCGAACAAGGCAGCGTAGCGGAGGAGATAGATCGCCGGGTGTCGGAAATCGACAACATTGAGAGTGGTCTCGAAATGCATTTCACCCGCTCAGACCGCCTGCGCCAGTCCATCCTGAAGCGCGCCTTCGAAGGCAGGCTGGTGCCACAAGATTCCAACGATGAGCCTGCATCCGTGCTGCTGGAGCGCATCCGCGCCGAACGTGCTTCAAAGGCCGGGGCAGCTAAGAGAATTTTGAGAAGGAAGAAAGCAACAGCCGCAGTGGAGGTTTCATGAGCACTGCACCCACAACTCAGACCGGATACGTCAATCGAAACGGGCAGGTCACGATCCGCAATACCCAGAAACCCGGCAGCGACCATCTGCAATACGTTTATCAACTTGCGTGCTCTCTCTGCGGCTGCAACTACGGCGCAAACGGCTCTGACATTCATGAACGTCTCTGTCCAAACTGTCAAAAGGGAAAACCCGGATTAGAACTGCCGAATTCTGGAGGCGGTCATGCCTGACGATACTCTCTTAGCTGGCAGACGAGGTACTCCGACTGCAATCACAGTGGCAATCTATAAATCCTGGAAGAGGCTGCCCGACCGCGGTTGGTCACTTAAGCCTGCTTTCATACGCCAACGACTTAGAGAACGGTTCATAATTCCAATCGCCCTCGCTAACCCTGATGCCAAACATGGCTTCACGACTATGGCGGTGAGCTGTTTACTCATCGAAACACTCGAAGCGTTTTACCAAGGCTGGACATCGACTCTCAAACACAGTGGCGAGAGCTTCAAGAATTTCTTCCACCGTCAGACACGATTCAAGGAGTTCGATACTCCTGGAATGGCCGAAGATTTTTACGAACATGTAAGGTGTGGCCTACTCCACCAAGGTGAAACGCGGCAGGGGTGGACTATCGTCCGAAGCGGAAGCATCCTGGAAGGGAAAAAGATCAACGCGGCGAAGTTTCACGGAAGACTAGCGGGAGCGATTGATGACTATCGCGACGATCTGCGCAATGAAGCAGACCTGTTGCTCCGCAAGCACTTTGATCACAAGATGAAGTTCATTGTCGAGCAAGCATTATGACCTCGAACGGCATCGTCCAGAAACTCTGGAACTACTGCAACGTCCTGCGCGACGACGGTCTCTCCTATGGAGATTACGTCGAGCAGCTCACGTTCCTGCTCTTCCTCAAGATGGCCGACGAGCAGACGCGCCCGCCGTTCAACAAACCCTCGACCATCCCCAAAGGCTACGACTGGCCCAGCCTGCTGGATGTGGAAGGTGATGCGCTTGAAATCCACTACCGCCACATTCTGGAAACGCTGGCCAAAGAGCGCGGGATGCTGGGCGTGATCTTCCGCAAGGCGCAGAACAAGATTCAGGACCCGGCCAAGCTGCGCCGCCTGATCGCCGACCTGATTGACAAAGAGCAGTGGACATCGCTCGATGCCGACGTGAAAGGAGACGCCTACGAGGGCCTGCTGACGATTGTTGATGTGATGCGGCCGGCACCGGGGCAGACTATCCACGACCCGGCGTGCGGCACCGGTGGGTTCTTGCTGATCGCGCACGACTATGTCAGCCAGCACAACGAACTCGACCGCGACCAGAAGAGGCACCTCAAGCTGAAAGCACTCTCAGGCAACGAACTGGTCGACAGCGTCGCTCGGCTGTGTGTGATGAATCTCTATCTGCACGGCGTGGGCGGCGACGCCTGCCCGATTGATGGCGGCGTGGACAGCCTGGCCGAGAAGCCCTCAATCGCCTACGACATGGTGCTGACCAATCCGCCCTTCGGGAAGAAGTCGAGCATTACAGTGATCAACGAAGAAGGCGATGAGAGCAAGGAGGCGCTGACCTACGTCCGTGACGACTTCTGGGCGACCACGAGCAACAAGCAGCTCAACTTTCTACAGCATGTGAAATCCTGCCTGAAGATTCATGGACGCGCGGCCATCGTGGTGCCCGACAACGTGCTGTTCGAGGGCGGCGCTGGAGAGACGATTCGGCGGGAATTGCTGAAGCAGGCCGACGTTCACACGCTGTTGCGCCTTCCCACGGGCATCTTCTACGCCCAGGGAGTGAAGGCGAACGTCCTTTTCTTCGACCGCAAGCCGGCCAGCGCAACGCCGTGGACGAAAACACTGTGGATTTACGACTTCCGCACGAATGAGCACTTCACGCTGAAAACCAATCCGCTGAAGCGCGGAGACCTGGACGATTTCGTCTCCTGCTACAACGCCCAGAACCGTCACGAACGCAAAGAGACTGAGCGTTTCAAGTCCTTCGCCTACGAAGACCTGCTCAAGCGAGACAAGGTAAGCCTGGACATCTTCTGGCTGAAAGACGAGAGCCTGGAGGATTCGGCCAATCTCCCCGACCCAGATGTGATCGCCGCGGAGATCGCCGAGGATCTGCAGGCGGCGCTGGACCAATTCGTGCTAATTGCTGGTGATCTTAGGAAGAACTAGTTTGCTTCCCATATTCAAGCAAGGGTGGTGGTGACTGGGTGCAAATCTAATCGCGAATAGCCTCGAAGAGTCTGCAAGCCAAACGTCAGCCCTTCGGAAGAAATGACTCGACTTGAAATCGTTACTTCACTGAAATCTGAAAAACAACACCTTCGTTGTTCGGGCCTCCGGATATTGTAGTGCCGAATGCGAGGGTTCCAACAGTTGAATTTCCGAGGACGATGCCAGCTAGCGGCCACGCGCCGTCATCGCCGCCCATGAAACTGTATTCTGTCTCCGTCCATGAGGGGTGCTTCTGGGGAATATCCATCTGCGCTTCCGGTGAAACTATAGATAACCTTCTCGGCCCTGGCAGAACCCGAAAAGAGAGCGGCGACTAGAAAAAACGTGATCGTCCGGTTGATACAAGGCATTATGCGATTGCATTCGCTCTACTCTCCCTCGAAGGCAACCGTCATTTGATCGGATAGACGGTCGGGGCGGCATTATCGACTCAACGTGGATGGCAGGTCAAGTTCTAAGCGAACAAGGGGCTCTTTGCGATTCGAAATAACTCGCTCATCATGCCTATTGACCGGCCGCAACATCGGAGCCGAAAATGGCTTCTCGGCTCGGAGCAGCGCCCACTGTCGCACCCGACCGGTACCTGTTATTTCTGAATACTGGAAAGATGTGTAGTCTCAAGCTCGCCAGCTTCGTCCATCTGCTTATTGTGTCACAACGACTCTAGTTACCCATAAACATCACTTTCTGGGCGGATGGACTGCTCCGGTGATTCCGAAGTGGAGTCGGGCTTTAGTTTGGCGTCTCCTCTTCAACTTCGACGGCATCCACGCTGGCGTAGTTGACGTCGGGGACGAAAGAGACAAGTAACTTGCCTTGAGCATTGGGGCGAAGGCCATGATAGGTCTTCATGAACGCGCGTGCAGAACCCGCGGCTTCCAAAATATCGAGGTTGCGCGTCAGGGCGATGCCATTGCAAAGGACATCGAAGACGCGGCTGCCAACTCCGCCACGTTTTGAGAGTTCCGATCCCCAGTACTTCTCGGAAAAATGTAGAGTCAGCCGGTAGATTCCCCGGTCAACGGGAAGGGCGTAGTTAAAGTTGCCATAGCGTTCCCCGGCATACAAGCCGGGTTCGGAGGTGCCGCCGATCACAACCTTGTCTGATGCAAGCTGGCCGCTACTGAAATAGGTATCGGGCATCCACAGATTGCCGGCCGCATCCACGAAGAAACTGTTCTGAGCGACCATGCGAATGGGGCGCAAGCGATGGAGCAAGCCGGGCACAATCTCAATCGCATTGATAATCGGCAAGCCCAGCGATCCTGCAAAGTCGAGATGAAGATAGCCGTCCTTGCCGGGGGATACGTCGCGAAACACGCGCACATCGGCGGTGTTGGCTCCCGCATCCGAAACGATGTCGAATTGCTTCAGGAGCGGGGCGCCGTTGAGTTGAACATCGAATACGCGGCTGTTCTCGCCGCCGCCGAGGGAACTGGCAGGGCTATAAGTGGTCTCGGCGAAATGAAGATGCAATTCATAAGTGCCAGGAGCGAGGGGTATTTTGTAGGAGAAGACTCCTGTTCGAGCCGTAAGATACAGCTCCGGGTTTCGGGTTCGGGCGATATGCTGGTTGGGAAGTTCGGTGACAAAGCCGCCGTAGAAATATTGATCCCCGGTCCAGATATTTCCTTCAGCGTCCTTGAAGATGGGCCGCGAGTATCCGCATCGGATGCGAATCTCCGGACCGTTCGGGAGAGTGGGCGTGGGAGATGACGCCGGAGGGGGGTCGTTGGCGCTGGCCCGATGACTGCGATTAAAACGCCCGATGATCAAAGGCGAGGCCACGATGGCTAAAATCGCAGCGACCGCCAGGATTCCCCCCCTGTAGTAGGTTGGGTTGCGTAGCGGCTTTGATGGACCCTCGTGCAGATGGATGCGCAGCTTTGGGTCGGCAGTCTCTTCTTGAGGAATGTGGGGAGGCTCTTCAGTCTGAAGGCCGGGTTCTGGATTGCTGGGGCTCACTACGAGTAGTGGATTGCGGAAGGAGCTCTGCAAATTCGCTGGCGGATTCCGCGCTTCCGATTTTCGATCAATGAATTCGGGTCGATAATGCCCGGTTGCGACGATGATCTCTATGGGTTGGTCCGCGCCTTCGCGTTCATAGAATTCGCGGAGCTTTTTTCGCAGCCGAAAAGCTTCCACGCGGACAATCGAGTCCGTGGCCTGGTCGAAAGCCTGAGAGCGGCCAAAGACGTCGGTGGCAATGGAATATTCCTTGATGCTTCCGGTGTCGCCATCAAAATGCCTCTCGCAAATATATTTAAGCAGGTTGGTTAAGCGAGGCCTGTTCTCGAAAGTGGCTGAGGTGAGTACCGCGTAGAGTGCTGCGCGCTCTCTAGCCCTACGGCCCGGATCTACTTGGTCCGGATGAGGAATTGCTCCCCGTGTCGTCATGCCCAAACATCCCCACTGCTGTTTACCGCGCGGCTTCAGTCTAACCTGCTTTGATCATGGCAGACTCGTTGAGCGAGGCGCGATTCCAAGGCCGGGCGTCCTGGCCCGACTTACAAATCCGAATATATACCCACCCGAACCCTGTGTAACGTCAGGATGTAACTCGTTACGAAACCGGAACGTAACGGTCATAACGTTTCGCGGTTGAGGCTGGTACGCCTAGAGTGTGAAGCAGCTTACGAGCTCACGGAATTGAGGACAAAAATGCGACCAGCCTATTCTCTCTCCCCCACGCTTCTTGCCACTTTGTTGTTCTGCGTCGCAACTGTCGCTTTTGCGGCGGAAGGACCTTACGGTGGAACACCCGCGCCTATTCCAGGAACTGTTCAAGCGGAAAACTACGACACGGGTGGCCAAGGAGTCGCCTACAACGTCACTTCGATCAACGGCAGCGGGAATAGCTACCGCTCCGACGGTGTTGACCTGGAGGGCACCGGGGACACGGGAGGGGGCTACGACCTCGGCTGGACCGCCAGCGGACAATGGTTCCGCTACACCGTAAACGTGGCAACCGCGGGCACTTATACCGTCACTTTTCGCGTGGCCGCTCTCAATGCGGTCACCGATGCGTTTCATATTACGAATTCATCGGGTACAAACCTTAGTGGCTTGGTCAACGTTCCGGGGACCGGTGGCTGGCAAACGTGGACAAACGTTACGGTTTCCATCGCGCTGCCGGCGGGGCAGCAGACACTGACCTTTGATCAGGACAATGCTGGCTGGAACATCAACTACACTACTTTCGCTTCGACGGAAGGACCCTTCGGGGGAACGGCGGCGGCGATACCCGGCACGGTGCAAGCTGAGAACTATGATCTGGGCGGACTGGGAGTCGCCTACTTCGTAACGTCGGTCAATGGGACGGGGAATAGCTACCGTTCCGACGGTGTGGACTTGGAAGCGACCACCGATACCGGAGGCGGCTACAACCTCGGTTGGACGACTGGCACTCAATGGTTCAAATATACGGTCAATGTGGCGACGGCCGGCAGCTATACGGTTACGTTCCGCGTGGCCGCGATCAACGCCGTGACGGACGCTCTGCATATCTCTGACTCTTCAGGAAACAACCTGAGCGGCTCGGTCAGTGTTCCGGCGACCGGAGCCTGGCAAACCTGGACGAATGTGACGGCGACGGTCACGCTGCCTGCGGGCCAGCAGACGTTGACTATGAATCAGGACAATGCCGGATGGAACCTGAATTATGTTGTCTTTACTTCTGGTTCTTCGGGCAACGAAGGACCTTACGGCGGAACTCCCGCCCCGGTCCCAGGGACGGAACAGGCTGAGAATTACGACACTGGCGGCCAGGGAATTGCCTATGACGTCAGTTCAACCAACGGCACAGGAAATAGCTATCGCTCAGACGGCGTCGATCTCGAAGTGACTACCGACACTGGCGGCGGATATGACCTCGGCTGGACAGCCAGCGGCCAATGGTTCCGTTACACCGTCAACGTGGCCACGGCTGGACAATACACGGTCACGTTCCGTGTGGCCGCGCCTAACGCCGTAGGCGATGCATTCCATCTATCGAGTTCCGGCGGCACGAATCTTACCGGGAACGTCGCCGTTCCCGCCACCGGAGGCTACCAGAACTGGGCCAACGTTACCGCGACGGTCACGCTGTCGGCTGGTGAGCAGACGCTGACGCTGGACCAGGACGCGGCTGGCTGGAACATCAACTACTTCACGTTTTCTTCTGGAGGCGGAAGCGGCTCGTGCAGCGGAGTTTCCAACATCACCATCGGCTCGACTACTTACACGCCGCAATGGTGCCAGGAGTTCAACGGAGCGGCGGGATCTCCCGACACTACCGTGTGGAACTTTGACCTGGGTAACAACAACGGTTGGGGCAATGGCGAAGTTGAGGTGTACTGCGGGCCTCCGGGATATTCTGGAAATCCATCGCAGTGTCCCACAACCTTCAGCACTTCAACGGCTCCCGTCTA